>Ga0137308_101141_pt1 | contig 29840 bp, 27 predicted proteins | sample Inofrocosms_June_FD_97181 | JGI IMG/M metagenome (GOLD analysis project Ga0137308, IMG submission 97181) | Mouse cecal microbial communities from Vienna, Austria - N-Acetylneuraminic and N-Acetylglucosamine D2O microcosms_June | ecosystem: Host-associated > Mammals > Digestive system > Large...
AGATCCTCAATCTTTCCCGGATACAGAGTGTCCGTCCGCTGGAAAAAACGCTCTCTTCCCCTGTGGACCTGAACGCAATGATCCGGCATTCCTACTACAGGGAACCTCTGCGGCTCCGTATCGTCAACAAGCGCAACGCCCTCGAGCGGGCAATGCTGCACTTTGCAAACTATGAAAAAAATACAACAAAAATAGATGAGGACACCTATGAATGCCTCATCTATTATAACAGCAATATGGAGACAGAACTCCTGATCGAAGTCATGTCCTTCGGCCCCATGCTCACCGTGACCGGAAATGACAGGTTTTTAAGCCTTCTGAAAGACCGGCTGCAAAAACAGCTCAGCCTCTCGCCCTAGCTGTTCTCCGCCGCCGCACGGATCTTTGTCTTCTTCTGTTCCTCATCTACTCTGCGGTTCCTGATCCCCGCATATATCGTTCCTGATATATTATGCCACACCGAGAAGATCGCCCCCGGCAGTGTGGCAAGCGGGTTTGCCGCGAAATTCGCCGTTGCAAGGGAAATGGCAAGCCCGCTGTTCTGCATCCCCACCTCGATACCGATAGCCGTCACCTTTTTCTCTTCCAGCTTCATCAGCTTCGCCGCCACCGTCCCGAGCGCCAGTCCGATGGTATTGTGAATCGCCACCACGACCATCACCAGCAGGCCGCAGGTCATGATCTTCTCCGCATTGCTGCCGACAATGCCCGAAATGATCATCACGATCGCGATCACAGATACAAGGGGCAGCATTTCTCTGACCGCATCCACCTGTTTCGGAAAGATCTGATAGATCAAAATGCCCGCCAGCACAGGAATCAGCACCACCTTGACCACTGATATCATCATCGTGACTAAAGATACTTCCACCCAGGAGCCTGCCAGAAAATACACAAGAACCGGCGTGCACAGGGGCGCCAACAGGGTAGATACGATCGTCATTCCCACCGACAGAGGCACATCCCCCTTTGCCACATAAGTGATCACATTACTTGCCGTTCCGCCCGGACAGCACCCTACCAGGATCACACCCAGCGCCAGATCCGCCGAAAGGCCGAAAGCCTTCGCCAGCGCAAACGCCGCCAGAGGCATCACCGTATACTGCAGGATGAAGCCGATACACAGATCCTTCGGTCTGGTAAAGACGATCCGGAAATCCTCCGCCTTGATAGTCAGCCCCATCCCGAACATGGCGGCGCCGAGAAACATCGTGGTATAGTTGGTCGCCCATGAAAATCCCTTCGGATAAAAGAAGGCGATCACAGAAAAAATAATGATCAGTATTGCAATATTGGATGATAAAAAATCACATATCTTTCTAACTCTGCTCATGGCTGTTCCCCCTTATTTTTGTTTTTTCTGCCAGAGTTCATGTAACCGGTCCAGCAGCACATCGGCACATTCCTCTTTTGTCCGCATGCCAAGATCCTCTTTTCTGTCACGGGTAATCAGTACCAGATGGTTCGTCGCCGTGCCAAATCCTGCCCCGCTCTCCCGCAGACTGTTTGCCGCGATCATATCCGCGTTTTTCTTTTCCAGTTTCTTTTGGGAATTTTCCAGCACCTGCTCGGTTTCCATGGAAAATCCGCAGATGCACTGATCCTCCCTTTTTGCTTTTCCAAGCTCCGCCAGAATATCCCTTGTGCGCTCAAATTCGATCACAAGAGAGCCTTCCTGCTTCTTGGTCTTCTGCGCATTGACCTGCTTTGGCCGGTAATCCGCCACTGCCGCCGCCTTGATAATCATATCCTGATCAGCCGCCCTGTCCATCACCGCCTGATACATCTCCTCCGCGGTCGTCACAGGAACGCCCTCTACTCCCGCCGGAATCTCAAGATTCACCGGTCCCGTCACAAGGATGACCTCCGCACCCCGCTTTTTCGCCTGCGCCGCGATGGCATAGCCCATCCTGCCGGTGGAATGGTTCGTAATAAAACGGACCGGGTCCATGCTCTCTCTGGTGGGGCCTGCCGTAACCAGAATCCGCCTGCCCAGAAGGTCTTTTTTCCCTTCTCCCCGCAGCATATTTATGATCGTTTCCACTAAAACCGCTTCACCGGGCAGTTTGCCGACGCCCTCCGCATTACATGCCAGATGGCCCGTCGCCGGTTCGATAAATGCATAGCCGAACGCCTTCAGCCGCCGGATGTTATCCTGTACGATCGGATTTAAATACATATGGGTATTCATAGCCGGCGCAAACAGGACCGGGCAGGTCGCCGCCACAATGGCTGAGGTCAGAAGGTCATCCGCAATACCGCCGGCGGCCTTTCCCAGAATATCCGCCGAAGCCGGCGCCACCAGCATCAGATCCGCCGTCTGCCCCAATGTAAGATGATGGATCTCGGAAGGATCATGTCTGTCAAACGTATCTGTCAGACAGGGGTTTTTCGTCAGCGTCTCAAAGGTCACCGGCGTAATAAACTCCGCCCCGTTTCTTGTCAGGACCACATGCACGTCACAATGCTGTTTTACCAGCATGCTCGCCACATTTGCCATCTTATATGCGGCAATGCTGCCGGTCACTCCCAGCACTACTTTTTTTCCGCTCAGCATCATTCTCCTCCCGTGATATCAGTCAGCGCCCCGTGCTTTTCATAGCGCGAAACGGAAGTAATCCCGTTTTTCTCATCCACAAACACCACCTTCGGCGGGTTTTCCTTTGCCTCCTGCGGCGTCATCTGCGCATAACACATAATGATCACCTTATCTCCGGTGGAAACCATTCTTGCCGCCGCGCCGTTTAAACAGATGATCCCGCTTCCCTTTTCTCCCGCGATCACATAGGTCTCAAATCTGGAGCCATTGTCCACATCCGCAATCTGCACCTTCTCATACTCAAAGATTCCTGCCGCTTCCATCAAGGTTTCATCAATAGTAATACTTCCCACATAGTTTAATTCCGCCTGTGTCACCGTTGCCCGGTGAATCTTGCTCTTTAACATTTCCAGTGTCATTTCTGTCATCCTTTTATACTTTCTGCTCTATCATATTTTCATTGTGCATCTATATCTATATATTAGATTTATATTTTCATTTCTCCCCCGCGGCAGTGCTTTCCGGACAAATCGATCTTCTTCCCCGGAAGCAGTGTTTCTCGGACAAATTAATCCCTTTCCCCTGCCGCCGGAACATCTTATATTTCCATGATAAAATTATCGATCAGTCTGGTCTTTCCGATGTAGACCGCCATCGCCGTCAGCACTTTTCCCTCCGCCCTTTCCAGGGGCGCTATGCTGTCAGCATCCACCATCTCCACATAATCAATCCTTGCCAATGGCTCCGCCTCTATGATCCCGCGCATTGCAGAAAGGACTTCCTTCGCATCCCGCTCGCCCTCTTCCATCATCTTTTTTCCGGCAAAAACCGCTTTGGAAAGCACCAGCGCCGCCTCTCTTTCCGCTTCGTTTAAATAAGTATTTCTGGAACTCTTCGCCAGCCCGTCGCTCTCCCTGACGATCGGACATCCGACGATATCGATATCGATATTCAGATCCCGCACCATCCGGCGTATCACCGCTAACTGCTGAGCATCTTTTTCCCCAAAGTAAGCCCTGTCCGGCATAACGATATTAAATAATTTATTTACCACCGTACAGACACCCCTGAAATGTGTAGGACGACTCTTGCCGCACAGCCCTTCGCTGACTTTCTGCATCTCCACATAAGTAGAAAAATCCGCCGCATACATCTCTTCCGGCGTCGGATGAAAGATCAGATCCGCCCCTGCCGCTTCGCAGAGTTTTTTATCCGCCTCGATATCCCTTGGATAAGTAGAAAGATCCTCATTTACCCCAAACTGAATGGGATTGACAAAGTCACTGACCACCACCCTGTCATTTTCTTTTGCCGCCCTGTCGATCAGGCTTTTATGCCCCTCATGGAGATACCCCATCGTCGGCACCAGACCCACGCTGAGCCCCTGCTTCTTCCATTCCTTCACCTGTCTTCTGACTTCCTTGATCGATCCTGTTATTTCCATAAAACGCCTCATTTCCGCGCAGATTTTCTGCGCTGCCTTTTTCTGTTCCTCATTGCCCGGACGGCCCGTCTCCTTTTTGCCGCGGAACAAAGAATCCGGTCCACCGGACTCCCGCACCGGAGCACAGCCGCGCAGCCGCATCAAAAGCCATTTCTTTTATGCACAGGATGCGCGTTCTCGCGGAGTTTCTTCTTTCACAGAACGTAACTTCCCGTGAAATAAAAAAGTCTGGACCTCCGACTGTCCAGACACACAACAAAAAAATTCTTATCTCTTATGTACCGCCCTGATAGGTGCGCTCATCCACTGTAAGAACCCTGATTTCCATATTGAAATTTTTGTATGCTCTGGTACAGTTCCTCTGGATACCGTCCGCTTAGATAGTAGCACATCATGAAAAAAAAGGCAAGCAGAAATTTATCCGGCAGGAAACTTGTCACATTCCGGAAATTACCGCATAAAAAAATAAGCGCAGAGGAGATAAAGTATAAATCATGTACTTTATCTCCTCACTTATAAACTACTAAAAAATCATCAAAAACAGGCAGCCTGATACACGGATCAGTCTTTCACCGTCTCCGCCAGCAGTCTGATACAAAGATCCATCCCCAGTTCTCCGCTGTTCATGTACAATTCATAGTATTTCGGATTACCCCACTCCCAGTCTGTCACGGAACGATAAAAACCGCTCCTTCTCTTATCGTTTTTCTTCAGGGCGTTTCTCGCCTCCGTCTCGTTAAATCCTTCCTTTTCCATGGCTCTTTTCAGCCTCTTATCATCAGTGGCATGGATAAATACCCCCAGATGGTTTTTCTTTTCCCGCAGGATATAAGCCGCCGCCCGTCCGACGATAACACAGTTGCCTTCCTCCGCCGCCTCTTCTATGATCCTCTCCTCCTCCAGAAACAGTTTATCTGCCATGGAAAGATTTTTATTATCGGAGTTCCCGCCCAGAGAAGTTTTAGAGAGATTAAACAGCAGACCACCCGGACTGCACTCATCCAGCCCCTCGATCTGATACGGCGGTATCTCAAGATTTCTGGCAGCCTGCAAAAGAATATTTCTGTCATACAGCTTATATCCCAGCGCTTCCGCCAGCCGCTTTCCGATCTCGTTTCCCCCGCTTGCATATTTTCGTTCAATTGTTATGATATTATACATTTTCCGTCCTCCTTTCTGACGATTCGATTTATAATACCATTATACTCTTTCTTCTTTTGTTTCTCAATCTGTTTTTTCAGTCTTTTTATCCGATCCGCTTTTATCACAATTTCCGTTTGCCGTAAATGTGAATTGTGCTATACTGAAAAAGAACACCAAACGAAAGGAACCATCTGACATGTCCCAAACAGAATCTTCTAATACACTCCGCAATAAACTGATCGATATCTTTGATGATGACTCCCTGCACAGTTTTCAGCAGTTTATGGCATCTTCCAGAGATCTCATGTCCTGTTACCGCTGTGCCATCATGGAAATAGAAACCAAATTCCGTGTTCTGGATGAACGTTTTTCTCTCGCCCATGACCGTAATCCCATCGACGACATTCAAAGCCGCCTGAAATCACCGGAAAGCATCCGGGACAAGCTGCTGCGCAAAAATCTGTCTTTCACCCTTGAGGCGATTGAACAAAATCTTTTTGATGTCGCCGGCGTGCGCATTGTCTGCTCTTTTATAGATGATATCTATATGCTTGCCGACTGCCTTATGCAGCAGGACGATATCACGCTGATCAAACAAAAGGATTATATAAAACAGCCGAAAGCAAACGGCTACCGCAGCCTCCATCTGATTGTGGAAGTGCCTATTTTCCTGCAGGATCAGAAAAAACTCATGAAGGTGGAAGTCCAGTTCCGCACGATCGCCATGGAATCCTGGGCAAATCTGGAGCACCAGCTCCGCTATAAAAAAAGCCTTTCTCCCGATATCATTGAGAAAACGGAAAAAAGGCTTGGCGAATGCGCAAAACTGAGCAATCTTCTGGATACACAGATGCAGGAGATCAAAGATGTGATCGAGAATGCATAAAGCCACAAACTTTTAATGTCTGAACTCCACCGTCCACTCCGGCCCGTAACTCAGCCCGTACTGCTCGCAGAAACTCCCCTGACTCACCGCCAGCGCAACTTTCATCAGTTCGTTATTATAAACCATCGGCGCGCCCTTCTCGGCATAACCGAAACTCTTGTGGAACAATACCTTCTGATCGAAAACGATCTCACCGTCATGGCGGACTGTCACCTGTACATCCTGCCCGTAGGAGAATCCTGCCTCCTCAAATGATCCGAGCGGAATATTGGTCCAGAGGTTGCCGAAATTCGGATCATTGATCTCAAAGATCCCCTGCACCTTTCCTGTCCCGATAACAGGCTCTAAGATCTCATGCTCCACGATCTCCTCCACCGGATACTCGGGTCCCACTCCCTCAAAGTCAATGATGCCGCTGGCAAGTCTTGCCGCCGTATAGCCAAACAGATCCCTTCCGTGGAAAATAGCGACGCCTTCCGTGCCTTTTCCCCTCAGACGGTTCACGCTTTCATCGATCTCCCGCACCGCTTCGATCCCGATAAAACGCTTTACATGCGTCAGGGAACCGTTATCCGGCGTCACGATATAATATCCGTCCACCGTCTTCGCCACACAGGCGCGGCGCTTTGTGCCCACTCCCGGGTCCACCACCGAAACATAGATCGTTCCCTCCGGCCAGAACTGCAGGCTCTGGTATAACCTGTAACTTGCGCTCCATGTATCATACTGCGGAAGTTCATGGGTTCCGTCCATGATCTCCAGTTCCCTGTCCACGGTCTTCACAACCCCGTACATGGAGCTCACCGCGCCCTCCTTATAAGTAAAATCTGTCTGAAATACTAAAATCGGTTTCATCTTTTCCTCCTTTTTTTAATTAATACTATGCCCATCTATCATAACTCCATGCCGGCAGTGGATTTCATATTACTGCCAGCCTTCCTATAAGATGACAAGATCATACCTGCCGTAATGCATTTATGGTCAATACCCTTACAGCCGGTAAGGAATTATCTGTCCTGCTTCCATATCTTCACACCCTCCATGCGCATTTCGGGTACTGAACCGGTAAATCACACAAACGGATTCCAGAACCGCGATCCATTCACAAAAAACGATAAACAGAGCGATCCCGCCAGAATCAGCGCTCCAAAACAGAGAGCGCCCCAGTCCCCCTTCCGCAGCGGCCTTGCCACGTACCACGTCCGTTTTTTATGCTTTCCGAATCCACGCAGATCCATTGCATTGCTGATCAGTTCGATCCGGTCCAGTGTGGAAAAGATCAGCGGAATACAGATATTCATTGTATTTTTCACCCGGATTCCCAGTTTTTCCTTCTTGGACAGATCCAGCCCCCTGCTCTGCTGCGCCACTGCGATATCCTGATAATTCCGGATCATATCCGGAAAATACCGGAGTGTCAGGGAAAGCGCGTAAGCCGCTTTGTAGCTGATCCCCACCCGGTTCAAGGAAGCTGCAAACTCGCTGGGATTGGTAGTCAGAAGGAAGATCATCCCCAGCGGCACAACCGAAGCGTATTTAATGGACTTTGTCACCTGATACAAAAGCTGTTCCTGAGTGATCACATAAAAATCCGTGAACCGGAAGATCTCATGCCTTGTCCCGTAGATTTCCGTGCCGTAAACCGGCGCAAATAAAAAGGTCAGGATAAAATTCAGCAGCAGAAAAATCACAACATAGACCGCCATGATCTTAACCTGCTTAAATCCCAGACCGGAAGCCTTAAAGATCACCGCCGACAATGCCATCACAAAAAGTATATATCGTATATCGTAGGAGAACATCACCGCAAACGTCATGAAAATAAAACAAAGCAGTTTTGTCAGCCCTGACAGGTTAAAGATAAAATTATCCCTGTCTATATAGTCAAACAGTTTTGCCTTCATGCCCGCATATTCCTCCTCTCGTAATCGATAAACTTCTGTACAAATCCCTGCGCATCCTCTATCCCCGTCAGCTTCGCCAGCTCATAGAGGGACGTAACTTTCAGATTCGCCTGTTCCGCAATTTCCTCGTTTGTCAGAATTTCCACCGCACTGGCATCTCCGATCTTTTTCCCGCCCGAGATAACGATCGCATGGGACGTATATTCCAGCATCAGATGCATATCATGGGTGATCATCAGGATCGTCACGCCCGCCTCGTTCAGGCTTTTCAAAAATTCCATGATCTCCGTATAATGATGATAATCCTGCCCCGCCGTGGGCTCGTCCAGAATCAATATCTTCGGATTCATAGCCAGCATGGACGCGATCGTCACCCGTTTTTTCTGCCCGTAGCTGAGAGCGGATATGGGCCACTTTTTAAAGGGCGACAGTCCGCAGATCTTCAGCGCATGTTCCACCCGCTCCGTAATCTCCTCTTCCGCCGCGCCGTTTAACCGAAGCCCCAGCGCCACCTCATCAAAGATCATCGGCTTACAGATCATCTGGTTCGGATTCTGCATCACATAACTGATCGTTTTGGAGCGCTCCTTGATGGTCCGTCCCCTCATATCCTCCCCGCCCAGAAGAAGTTTTCCGCCATCCTCATTTACAAAGCCGCAGATCACCTTTGCCAGCGTGCTCTTACCTGCACCGTTGGTACCTACAATGCTGACCATTTCCCCTTCCCGGATCTCAAAGCTGATATCCTGCAGAATCTTCCGTTTCTTTGTGTACTGGAAATTCAGATGTTCCGCCGCCAGAATGACCGGCCTCTCCTGCTGTGCTTCTTTTTCCTCTCTCTCCCTGTGCCACTTCAGCACGGCATCCTGCACCGCAGGAATATCCAGCGTGATCAGCCTTCCCGCACGATGGGCAGCTTCCACTTTTACACCGGCATATTTCAGCGCCGTCACGTACAGCGGCTCCCGGATACCGTATTTCCCCAGAATATCCGCCGCCATCATCTCATCCGGCGTCATATCCGCCACGATACGCCCGTCATTTACAAGAATGATCCTGTCCACATCCCGATACAGCACATCCTCCAGACGATGCTCGATAATCACAACAGTTTTATGATACTCCCGCCATACCTTATCGATCAGGTCGATGGCGGTCTTTCCGGTAGCCGGGTCCAGATTGGCAAGGGGTTCGTCAAAGAGCAGGATATCCACATCATCCACTAAAACCCCGGCGAAAGCGACACGCTGTTTCTGTCCGCCGGAAAGCTCAAAAGGCGAAGATTTCAGCAGCCGCCCCATATCCACCATATCCGCCACCCGTTGAACGGTCTCTTTCATCTCCTCCTGCCCGGTCCGGTCATTTTCCAGCGCAAAAGCAATATCCTCTCCCACGGTCAGCCCGATAAACTGCCCGTCCGCATCCTGCAGCACGGTGCCTACCCGCTTGGAAAGTTCAAAGATATTCATGTCCTTTGTTTCTTTTCCGCAGATCTTTAAAGATCCCCCCGTTTTTCCATGATAAGAAAAAGGAATCAGCCCGTTTAAGCAGTGTCCGATCGTACTTTTCCCGCTGCCGCTGGGCCCCACCACCAGTACCTTTTCCCCCTCATAAATCTTCAGGTTGATGCCGTGCAGCGTGGGCTCCGCCTGACTGAAATACTGAAATGAAAAATCTTCAAACTCAATGACAGCCCCTTTTCTGCCCCCTTCCTCCATTGTCCTGCTCTCCTCTCTTTTGTTTTATCCGCAAATGATCACATACTCTGTCAGTAGTCTTATGTCAACCGGGAATCATTGCATTGCCTTGCTGTGACTTTACGTAAACCGGTCATCATATGCCGCATGGCAGTCTTATCTCAGCCTGTAAACAGATACTGCAAAGCAACCTTGTCTCTGCCTGCAAACAAATACCGCAAAGCAACCTTGTCTCTGCCTGCAAACAGATACTGCAAAACAACCTTGTCTCTGCCTGCAGCCACAACTACACTATGATCTTATGTCAACTTAAAGCCGCCCGCCGCATATGTATATTTATATTAACCGGAAAAAGCACCGACTGCTCTACCGGTGCTTTCTCTCTTTTTATCACAATTTACTTCACAACTCTCACGCGTAATACGCCCTTTACTGCGCGGAGTTTCTCCACGATATCATCATCCGGTTTCGTCTCCACATCCAGCATCGTATAAGCCACCTCGCCGCGGGACTTATTTGTCATATCGGAGATATTGATGCCTGCATCACCCAGAATGGATGTAAACTTCGTGATCATATTGGCAATATTTTTATGGAACAGCGCAATACGTCCCTCTTTGGTGCAGATGCCCATATCGCAGTTCGGATAATTGACGGAATTGATGATATTACCGTTTTCCAGATAATTTCTCAACTGCTTTACAGCCATTTTGGCACAGTTATCCTCCGATTCCTCCGTGGAAGCCCCGAGATGCGGGATCACGATACAGCCTTCCTGTCCCGCCGTGATCGTATTCGGGAAATCCGTCACGTATTTTCTGATCCTGCCGGAACGGATACCCTGAAGCACCGCCTGCTCATCCATCAGCACATCCCGCGCAAAGTTTAAAAGGATCACGCCCCGTTTCATCTTTGCCACCGCTTCCTCATTTACCATGCCTCTTGTCGCATCCATCAGCGGTACATGGATCGTAATAATATCACAATATTCATAAATATCGTCCACATTCAGCACATGATGCACATCCCGGCTTAAATTCCACGCCGCATCCACCGAAACATAAGGATCATATCCGTAAACTTCCATGCCCATATGCTTTGCCGCGTTTGCCACCCGCACACCGATGGCACCCAGACCGATGATCCCCAGTTTCTTTCCTTCCAGTTCGGTTCCGGCAAATTTCTTTTTCTCTTTTTCGGCGGCTTTGGCAATATCCGCATTATCCTTCTCGGATTTTACCCATTCGATACCGCCTACCACATCGCGGGAAGCCAGCAGCATTCCGGCGATCACCAGTTCCTTTACGCCGTTGGCGTTTGCACCCGGCGTATTGAACACTACGATGCCCTTTTCCGCGCATTTCTCCAGCGGGATATTATTGACACCCGCGCCTGCCCTCGCAACCGCCAGAAGATTATCCGGCAGTTCCATCTCATGCATGGAAGCGCTCCTGACTAAAATACCGTCCGCCTCTGTGACCTCGTTCGTCTTTGTATAGTCCGGCGTAAACCGGTCAAGCCCCACCCTTGCAATAGGATTTAAACAATGATATTTATACATGCTTTATGCTCCTCTCTTATTCCAGTTCCGCGTCTGCTGTTTTATTTATGTTCTTCCTCAAACTTCCGCATAAACGCTGTCAACGCTTCCACGCCCTCTTTGGGCATCGCGTTATAGATAGAAGCACGCATGCCGCCCACGGTTCTGTGTCCTTTCAGGTTTTCAAACCCTGCCTTCTTTGCTTCCGCTACAAATAACGCGTCCAGTTCCGCATCTCCTGTCACAAAAGGCACGTTCATTAAAGAACGGTCCTCCTTCCTGACGGTTCCCTTAAACAAAGCACTGCTGTCAAGGAAATCATAAAGCACCTTTGCCTTTTCCTCGTTGCGGCGTTTCATCTCAGATAAGCCGCCCATTGCCTTCAGCCATTTAAATACTTTACCGCAGATATAAATCCCGTAACAGGGAGGTGTATTGTAGAGAGAATCATTGTCCGCATGTGTCTTAAACTTCATCATAGTCGGTGTGCACGGCAGGACATCATCGGAAATCAGGTCTTCCCGGATGATCACGATCTGCACGCCCGCGGGGCCCACGTTCTTCTGTACGCCCGCATAGATCACACCGTACTTTGTCACATCCACAGGTTCGGAAAGAAAACAGGAGGAAACGTCCGCCACAAGGATCTTTCCCTTTGTATCCGGCAGAGTATGATACTTGGTGCCGTAGATCGTATTGTTTTCACAAATATAGACATAGTCCAGATCATCGGGGATATCCAGATCGGAACAGTCCGGTATGTAGGAAAAGGTCTTATCCGCCGAGGAAGCCAGTTCTATCGCTTCGCCGTAGATCTTCGCCTCCTGATACGCCTTCTTGGCCCACTGTCCCGTGATGATATAGCCCGCCCTTTTGTTTTTCATCAGGTTCATCGGCACGGACGCGAAAATAAGGCTTGCGCCGCCCTGCAGAAACAGTACCTTATAATTGTCAGGAATACCCATCAGCTCACGCAGATCCGCTTCCGCATCCTTTATGATCTTATCAAATACTTTGGAGCGGTGGCTCATCTCCATCACGGACATACCGCATCCTTCGTAATCCAGCATTTCAGCCGCCGCTTCTTTCAGCACTTCCTCCGGAAGCACTGCAGGACCGGCTGAAAAATTATATACTCTTGCCATAATTCTTCCTCCTTGCACCATATCTTTCCGATACTAAATAATGAACTGAAAACTCAATAATCCCTGTCCGATCAGTCCGGCAGCCTGTATACAAAATTCATGTTGTATATTTCCCTGCCAAGTATTTATTCTACCGTTTCGCAACGGAGAAGTCAACTTGAATAAAATACAAAATTGTGCATAAGCATACCGTCTTTTGCATACAATTTCACCTCCGCCGTCCGGCTGAAGCAGTATAAATCCGCAAACACTGCACTTTCGTCCGGTCTGTTCATATTTTTATGAGTCTCCGGCCTCCTCCTCTTCCTCATAATACATCACAACCGGCACACCGATCTCAATCATATCATAAAGGCTTTCCGCCGCCTCCAGCGGCAGGTTGATGCATCCGTGGGAACCTTCCTTTTTATAGATCTCCCCGCCGAATTCATCCCGCCAGAGCGCATCATGCATCCCCACGCCGCCCTTCACCGGCATCCAGTAGTTGACATGGGAGGCATACCCCGGCCCTCTGAGTATCCGGTTTTTCTGCTTCCCGTATACAAAATATACTCCCTCCGGCGTTGCCCTGCGGCGCATCATATTTCCGGTGACGATCGGGGTTTCTATCTCCACTTCTCCTTCCGTGTAAAACCAGAGTTTTTGCTTTGTCATGTTAATCTCCACATAGGTATCCCCTATATCATTTTCTCCTCTGGCATAGGCTTCTCTCAAATAAGACGGCGTATGCGTTTCATTTTTCCGCTCTGCCAGCGCCTCTGTGAGCCACTTTGTTTCCGTCTTCCGATCCAGTTGTGTCCCGTAATTCCCCTTCTCCAGCGTCACCGTCCCGCCGCCGGTCATTGCAAACTCCCTAGGCTTTCCGTAAGTATCATAGGTATCCGCCAGCTTATCTATCGCCTCTTTTATCTTTTCCTGCTCCCAGCAAAACGCCCCGTCCTCATCTTTGGCAAACATAAGCTCTTCTTTTTCTCTTGTCTGAACAAGTGCAGGTTCTCCGGCTTCCTCCCTGTCAGATGCGGATTTCCGGCTTTCTTCTTCCCCGTCAGATGCGGATTTCCGGCTTTCTTCTTCCCCGTCAGCAACAGAATCCTGCCCCTCCACTGCCAACAGATCCACCAACGCTTTCCGATCAAACCTTACCTGCTCTGCTCCCATATCATAGATAATCTCAAAATCCAGAAATTCCAGCAGTTCCTGATAAAGTGCCTGTTGCTCTTTTTCTTCGGCACTGCTCTTTTCATCATAATAGCAGGCATCGGAAAGAACAATGCTCCCTTCTCCCTCTTCCACAGCCTTCAGGCATTCAGCCAGCGCCTTTTCCGCATCCAGCCTTCTCTTTTTTCCGTCATACAGCCGGATCCCTTCCTCTTCGTCTTTCTCCAGCCGGATGCATGCCTCCCTGTCCAGTTCCGCCCGTACTGTTTCGTCTGCTAAAAACTGCTTTCCTAACTGTTCTTTTCCCTCTTCTGTCAGAACAATGGTTGGTTCCAGTTCATAGCCGCCTTTTTGCAAAAACAGATTCCGCGCCCACATAAGAGGCCTCTGCCTCTGCAAAAGCTGCCCTAAAGCCCTTGTATAATCCTGCCTCGCCATCTGCCCGTCCAGCACAAAATGACTGCTTTTCCTCTCCTGCTCCAACACCTCTTCCCCGTTACAGACCGGATACACCACTTCAAGCTCCATCTCCGGCAGCCGGGAGATAAGTTCCTCATTGACTTCCTCCACACTCTTCCCGGTGCAGTACACACCGTTGATCCATGTGCCGAAAGAAAAACCATCCATATAATAAAAAGCGATCCCCAGATAGGCGCCCGCACACAATAATATCAGTAAGATAACGGCACGGCGCATCTTTTTTCCTGTTTTCATAAAATCCTCTTTTGTCTCCGTCAATATCTTTTCTATTATACAGCTTACACCATCACTGCAAATGGTCATTATTACATCATATCATACCGGCCTCATTCACGCCGCTATAATATCTGTAAAATATTATACCAGATATTCCGGTTTTTACATTATATTTTTTAAATCTGCTTGTCTGGCAAAATAACACTCTGACGGAAAAAGATGCTGAAATCGCCGAACTACGAGAAAAACTTGCCGCCCTTTATTCTTCCTGAATATTCCGCAATATCTCTCATATCCATCTGCACGAGTCATTCTCTAAGTTCACCGGATGTTTATTTTAAAATCTTCCGGCAATTATTTCGTATGTCTATTTTCTATCCTCTGCAGCATCTGCTGCCATACTCCCCCCAACTTAACGCATCGATGGCCGGTCAGTAACAATTTTATTCTTTCTGCTGTTATTTTCCTCATATTATAGTATACTAAATTCAGAATCCCTCAAAAGTAACATTTGTTTCTTGTTCTGTAACAGCCGGAAAAATACAATGCTGTTAAAGGAGGGAACATTTAATGAAAATATTACACTCAGGCCTTCCCATTTTCATGCGGGATACCGATAGTACATTATCTTTTGAACAAGGACTTATCTGTGATGGTTCTTCATCCAAAACTGTCGGGCAAATGGAAGGACTCATCAGAAATCCCGAACATGTCAACATGGAGGAACGAATGTACGAAGCCTACCGCAATATTCGTTTTCCGGAACATGAAGATCTACTGAAGCGCTATGATATCCGTTATGATATTACCGCGATTTCACCGGGCACCATAAACGGTGAATTCAAAAAAACTTCCGGACACTATCATGGCTATATCGCAGATGGATCACATCCTTACCCGGAAGTTTATGAAGTGATCAAGGGTGAGATCATATTCATCCTGCAGAAATCACACAATTTCGACAGGGATGAAGAACCCGTCATCGATGATTTAAAAGCGGTTCATGTGAAAGAGGGAGAAGCTGTCATCATACCGCCCTATTACGGCCACGGCTCCATCAATCCGTCCAACGGCGTTTCCATGTTCAGCAACCTTGCCGTCATTTCCTGCCCTCTGCACTATGAACCGATTCGGAAAAGGAAGGGGCTTGCCGTTTACGCATTAAAAGACAAAGACAGCTTTCAATTAGTGCCGAATGAAAATTATAAGCATCTTCCATCGGTTAAACTATGCAGACCTGTGGAAAATCCTGCTCTCGGCATTACATTCCATTCTCCCTGTTACAATAACTTTATAACCCGTCCGGAACAATACGATTTTCTTTTGCATCCGGACTCTTATCTGGATACCATAGAACATATGACTCAGGAGGTGCACTGATGAAATTACAGATCGCAGTCGATATCGCTGACAGTAAAAAAATCATGGAAATTGCCGGACAAATATCAGATATCATCGATATTTTCGAGGTTGGGACACCCGCTATTATGAAAGAGGGTATGCTCCCGGTAAAGATGTTGAAGGAAGCCTACCCCGATATGACGGTTCTGGCGGACAGCAAGATCGTAGACGGCGGTGCCATCGAATGCAGGGATATTTGTGAATGCGGTGCCGATATCGTAACCGTCCTTGCGCTCTCGGACAACGCCACCGTAAAGGAAGTTGTAAAAACAGCACATCAGTATGGCAGGAAAGTGCTGGCCGATCTGCTGTGTGTAACAGATATACCAAAACGCTCCGTGGAACTGATCGATATGGATGTCGATTATATCGGCGTCCACACAGGTGTTGACATGCAGAAACAGGGGCACACTCCCCTTGAGGATCTGCGGGAACTGGTCAGAGCTGTGGGACCAGAGCGCGCAGCCGTAGCCGGCGGCGTTACTCTTCAGACTCTTCCTGACTATACAACAGAAAACCCGGAAATCATCATTGCCGGCAGCGCGCTGTACAAAGCGAACGATGTAAGAGCTGCCGTACTTCAAATGAAGGAGGTATTAAACTCATGACCACAAAAGAAATTTTACTGACCATAACAGACGAACTGACTGACTGCTTTGCCGATTTAAAGGAAGAACAGCTGACAGAACTCGATTCCTATATCCAAAAAGCAAATAAAATCTATGTAGCCGGCGCCGGTCGCTCTCTGATGATGATCCGCGGATTTGCCATGAGGCTTATGCATATGGGTTATAAAGCTTTTGTAGTCGGAGAAACTACCACTCCTGCTTTGGAGAAAGGCGATCTGCTCATTATTGCTTCTGGAAGCGGCAATACAGAAACCTTAACCGTGATCGCCGACAAATGCAAGCGGCTCGGCGGAAATCTTGCACTTATCACCACCATGCCGGATTCTAATATCGGCAGGAAAGCAGACTGCATTATTCATATTCCCGCAGCTACTACCAAAAATAATGCCAATACCAAACGTTCCATTCAACCCGGTGCCAACACCTTTGAACAATCCGTTCTGCTTCTGGGTGACGCCGTCATCATCAGAATGATGAGCGGAAAGACTATGGACGCAAACAACGAAAAGCTTATGAAACTGCACGCAAATCTGGAATAGTCGCCCTTAATTGAGGAATACCAATGATTGATTTATTTTCTTATGAACATATTCAGAGTTTCAGCGAAACAGAACTTGCCATTTACAAATATATTATTGCAAACAAAGAAAAGGCGGCTTACCTGACGATCCGGGAGCTTGCCAAAGAAAACCATGTTTCCACCGCTTCCATTCTGCGATTCTGCGAAAAAACAGGATGCAGCGGATACTCTGAATTTAAAGAAAAGATCCGCAAAATGCTGGGGGAGAAAATATTTACTCCCCCCGGCAGTGATATCGAAGAAATTCTGCAGTACTTCAAACGGACATGTACCGGCGCCTTTGAAGAAATGATTGAAAAAGCTGCCAACATGATCCGCGGTGCCGAAAGGGTTTATTTTGTTGGAATGGGCGCATCCGGAACACTGGGTGCTTATGGTGCACGCTATTTTTCCAATCTCGGGAAATTCTCTTCCAGCATCGAAGATCCCTATTATCCTTTGCTTCAGGACATGCAGGGCAGCGTACTTGTCATAGCGCTGTCTGTTTCCGGCGAATCCGCACCGGTCATTCATCTGCTGCAAAACTTTCAGAACCATAACTGCAAAATTCTCAGTATCACAAACCACTCAGCCTCAACCATAGCCAAAATGGCAGATATGAATATCTCCTATCATCTGACAGAGAAAAAAACAGACCCCTACTGTAATCTTACTACTCAGGTGCCTGTCATCTTTCTGATAGAAATATTAGCCCGCCGGATCTCTTAACAGATGATCCGGCGGACTTTTTATTTTTTTTCTGTCTTATATCACTTTAAGATCTCATCAATGCGCTCCAGTTCATCCCCGGTAAATTCCATCTTTTCGATAAAACCAATGTTCTCCTTCAACTGTTCCCAGTTTCTTGCGCCGGAGATAACGGAAACGCTTTCATCTCTGGACAAAATCCATGCCAGCGCCATCTGTGACAGGGCCTGTCCCCTTTCTTCTGCCAATTCATTAAGCTTTTTTGCTTTCCCGATATTTTCTTCCGTGATCAGCGTATTCTGCCGGTGGAACGTTCCTCTGGCAGCCCTGCTGCCCGCTGTAATGCCATTAAAATATTTCTTTGTGAGAAGTCCCTGCGCTAACGGTGAAAAACATACTGCTCCCATTCCCTCTTCTTTCAGCACATCATATAATCCGTCCTCCACCCAGCGGTCAAACATGGAATAAGACGGCTGATGTACCAGAAGATGTATTCCCATTCCTTTTAATATGGCGCTTGCCTTTTTTGTCTCCTCCGCAGAATAGTTACTGACACCCACATACAACGCTTTCCCCTGACGAACGATCTGCGCCAGCGCATCCATCGTCTCCTCCAGGGGAGTCTCCGGATCAGGCCTGTGGTGATAAAAAATATCCACATAGTCCAATTTCATTCTTTTCAGACTCTGATCCAGACTTGCCGTAAGATATTTCTTGGAGCCCCAGTTACCGTAAGGACCAGGCCACATATCATATCCGGCTTTGGAACTGATCAGCATTTCGTCACGATACGGACGAAGATCCTTTTCCATAATCCGGCCAAAGGTCTCCTCCCCGCTTCCATATGGAGGACCATAATTGTTTGCCAGATCAAAGTGTGTGATTCCGTTGTCAAAAGCCTTCGTCACCGTCTCCCTGCAGGTCTCAAATTCATTGATACCGCCGAAATTCTGCCAGAATCCCAGAGAGATCACCGGAAACAGCAGCCCGCTCCTGCCGCATCGTCTGTACTTCATCCTTTCATATCTCGTATTGTCTGCCTGATACATCATTTTCTCCTTTCTATAAAAATCATGTAATGCCTTTTGGCACTCTGATTTTAATCACTGTTCCTCGATTTTTTTTACTGTACAGTTTTATCCTGTACTGCTCTCCAAAGTGAAGGCGCATCCTCAGGTTTGTGTTAAACAGGCCGATATGGCCTTCTCCGGTCTTCCCCTCTTCCAAAAGATTCCGCAGTTCTCTCAAACGGCTCTCGGAGATCCCCTCCCCATTATCAATCACACTTATCACAATATCTTCATGAAGATCCCGCACTCTGATTTTTATTTTTCCTGTCTCATCTGCCTCGCATCCCGAAAGCAGTCCATGCTGAATAGCATTTTCTATCAACGGCTGCAAAAACAGTTTCGGCACCTCCGCCTCCATGCAGTTCTCGTCTTTTTCGCATACCACTTCAAAAAAATCTCCAAACCGCATTTTTTGGATCTGAACGTATTTTTCCGCAATCTGGAGTTCACTCTGCAGTTTCACCAGATCACCGCCCTCCGAAAGACTGTAATGCAGAATATCGCTCAGATTCTCGATCATCTGATTCGCCGGACAGTATCCCTCCGCCGCTTCCATCACTTTCCAATAGATCGTTTCCATCGTATTATACAGAAAATGCGGATTTATCTGCATCTGGAGCGCTCTTATTTCAGCCCGCTCCAGCTGGATCTTTCTTTCATAGCCCTGAACGATCGCCTCTCTGTGTTCCTCAAATATTTTCAGAACACTCTGAAAAAAATAATCATATTCTTCCCCTATCGCGTGCAGCCTCTCCGGATATTCCCCGCTCTCCTCATAGTAATCTATAATGGATGCCACCTGATTCAGAAGCGTATATCTTCTCCTCGTCATGATCCAGGACAGTATAATCCCGAATACCGCCGTAAAGACCATTACACAGAAAACCATCCCCAAAAGCGGTGCTGCCACTTTCATCTCTTCGAGAAGGGGCGCCATAAACAGATAGGTAAAACCAAGATGCTCATTCTCCATTCTGTATACGATATACCAATGTTTCCCCGTCCGAATAACTGTCTCCGATTTCCCGGAAACCAGTATCTCCTGCAGCAGGCTGTCATCTACTCCCGGAAGTTTTTGTGCCTCAAACAATATTTCTCCTGTCCTGTATGCGACATAAATGCTTTGTTCATCTCCGTTTACAAACCGCTTTAATCTTTCATTTACCTTATCTACCAGAAAATTTAACGTAACAACACCATAATTCGCGTGTTTCTGCGAAGCATAATATTTCCTTGTTATAGATACGACTTCTGTCTCTTTTTTCTCAAAAGCGTACTGCTTCAATGAACGCCTCATTACATCCGGAATTTCATCCTCCTCTTTGTTGATCATCTCCAGCCACTCTTTGTCAAAGAAATCAGAGACCGTAACAAGCCCCTGCTCCGACAAAATGACTTTGTCATAATTCTTATAATAAATATACGCCGAATGCAGATAAAATTTAGTGTAAACGGGGGTGCTGACAAATGTTCTGATCAGCTCCTGATCCCTGTTTTCCGTATAGGTAAAAGTATCTGTAGATAAAAGCCTTTTTAAAGTAATCATAATCTGTGTATTGGGCCATAGAGAATACACATAATAGTCCATGTCACCGGCTATCTCACTTATGTTATCATCCGCCAGCTGCAGCGCGTGTGTATACTCGTCTCTGCTGCTCTGACGCGCATTTCCCAGCAAAAAAACCGTCATCAAAATTCCCAGAAGTCCGGTTACAACAATAACAGGAAAAACCATATTCATATAATATCTGATCCACTCATTCTTTTTCATTCCTGTTTTGTCCCTTGTTTCTGTAATCTCTCGGACTCATTCCGTAAAATTCACTGAAAGCCCTTGTAAAATTTTTTGAATTATTATACCCGACCCGTTCACTGATCTCATACACCTTGCTGTAAGTCTCCGCCAGCAGCCTGGCCGCTTCCTGTAATCTCACTTTCTGCACATATTTTGAAAAACTCATGCCCGCCTCAGCACTGAACAGCACGCTGAGATAGGAAGAACTTAGATTCACATGGGCTGCCGCATCCGCAAGCTTTATTTCAGCATAGTTTTTCTCTACATACTCTTTTACTTCTTTGACGATCTTCCCCTTATAATCATAGCCGTCCTGATCGTATATTCCCCCGGTTCCGCACTGTTCGTTTTCCCCTGCCCCGTCCAGTTCTTTTTTCAATCTCTCAAACAACTCTGCAATTTTCCTGTAATCCGTTGGCTTCAAAATATAATCATAGACACCCAGCTGCAGTCCCCTTCTCGCGTACTCAAACTCGTTATACGCGCTCAGAAGGATGATCTTTCCGGAAAAACCATATTTTTTTAACTGTTCGATCAATTTCAGTCCGTCCATGACAGGCATTTTGATGTCTGTCATCAGTACATCTACCGGTTCTTTATCCTCTCTGATCATTTTCAGCGCCTGTTCGCCGTTTCTGGCCTGCCCGGCCACCCGAAAACCCAGTTCCGCCCACGGGAAAAAATTAGCAAGTCCGTTTCGTATACCCACTTCGTCATCTACAATCAGTAAACGATACATTTTATACCTCCCGCTCTTGAAATTTCCATTTCATTTTAGCATGGAACCGCCATTCCCACAACCAAGCATCTTTTGTCCTTTATCCTTTTATTCCCTGTGTCGCCATTCCGTCAATCAGATACTTTTGTCCCAGCATATAAACCAAAATACAGGGAATCATGGACACCAGCGACATCGCCAATACCGTACTCCAGTTAACGGCAGATGCGGAATCCAGACTCATCCTGAGCGCCAGCGATACCGGATACTTACTCACGGAACTGATATAGATCAGCACATTGAAAAAATCATTCCATGTCCAGATAAACTGAAACAGAAAAGCTGAAAACATCGCCGGTTTCAGTATCGGCAGAAGCACATATATCAATGTCTTAAAGGAATTACAGCCGTCTATCTTTGCCGCATCATCCAGATCTCTGGGAATTCCGCGGAAAAACTGTATCATCATGTAAATAAAAAAGGGCGTACAGGCAAACATTGCCGGAATAATAAAAGGATAGTAAGTGTCATTCCATCCCAGACGGTTAAACAGAATAAACCGCGGAATGACCAGTACGGTATTCGGCAACATCAGCGTAGATATCATCAATATCATAAGAAGCTTTTTCAGCGGAAATGTAAACCGTGCAAATCCATATCCTACCAAACAGCTTGATATCGTCGTAAATGCCGCTGTCGGAACTACCAGCTCCAGCGTATTTAACAAAAATCTGCCGAAACTGTTCTGTCCGGTTCCGCGCCAGCCCAGCGTATAGGAGTCCGTCTGCCATTTTTGCGGCAGCAGCCTGATCGAACCGAATATCTCACTGTTCGGCTTAAAAGATGAAAACACCAGCCAGATCAGCGGATAAATCATGATCAGCGCTACCAGACATAAAAAAGCATAGGATAAAATTTTTTTCATATGCCCCTCCTTTAATCTTCGTAGTGAACCAGCCCGTCCGAAAGCCTGAAGATCGCAAACGTAAACAGGATGATAATGACAAACAATACCCAGGACTGCGCACTGGCATATCCCATTTTAAAGTACCTGAATCCGTTTTCATAAAGCATCAGGCCGTAGAGGTAGGTTTCTTTCAACGCGCCGCCGCCGGTAATGACAAAGGCCGCCGTAAAGTCCTGAAAAAGCTGAATCATCTGCATCACCAGATTAAAGAGTATGATTGGTGAAAGCATCGGCAGCGTAATACGGAAATATTTCTGTACAGCGTTTGCCCCGTCAATATCTGCCGCCTCATATAAACTATCCGGCACCTGTTTCAATCCTGCAAGGAAAAGTACCATGGACGAACCGAACTGCCATACCTGAAGCAGGCTGATAACCGGAAGGGAGGTTTTTGGACTCCCTATCCAGTCAAAGGCTTTATATCCGGAAAATAACGCTCCGATCAGTGTATTGAGCAAGCCTGTTTTCATAAATATAAAGCGCCATAAAATCGTGATCGCCACACTTCCTCCAAAAATGGAGGGAAGATAATACACAACCTTAAATATACTGATACCTTTTAGCTTCTGGTTCAACAGTCCCGCAATAAATAGGGAAATGATCATTTTCAGCGGCAGCGCTATTGCCACATACATAAAAGTGGCTTTCATAGATTTCAGAAACAGCCGGTCATTTGTAAATATTTTTATATAGTTCTGAAGCCCCACAAATTTATAATCATTCAACATGGTAAAATCCGTAAAAGAATACAGGAAAGACATTACCAGCGGATAAAGCTGAAAAGCTAAAAATCCTATGATCCATGGTGTCAGATAAAACATGCCGGTATATTTTCTTTTCCATTTTTTCCAGTTATTGTTTTGCACTATTTTCCCTCCAAACGACTCCGCAGTTTAATTGCCTGCCAGTGCCGCAAGCGGTTCCTCGATCGTATTCATAAGTTCCTGCGCGGCTTCCTCCGGTGTTAAATCCCTGTAGAGCACTCTTGATAAAATTTCCGTGCTGATAGATGTGATCTCGGAATTATCATGGTAACCGTTCTGAGCTGTTCCCGCATTCGCAGAGGCAATCTCAATGCCGGTCTTCAAATCCGGATTCAACAGATCATTTTCTTCCAGTATTGTTCTTGCTTCAGCAGTTGCCGGCACACCACGGCAGTCGCCCAAAATCTTGATTGCTTCCTCATCGGTCATCATCCAGTTTGCAAATTTCAGACATTCTTCCACGCTCACGGAATCCTTATTGATAGCCAATACCATGGACGGCTTGCAGTTAATACCCGTATCCCCAGCGTCTTCCAGAACAGGAAGTCTGCAGCAGCCTATATCCTGTACATTGTCATTGATCAGGGACGGATAGTCAGACGCCCACCTAATAAGAAGTGCCGCCTCACCGTTTGCCCAGACCGGATTCTGATCTATATTTCCATTGTAAGCCATGGTTTCTTCCAAAGGCTGTATCAGCCCTTTTTCCTCCAGTTCAAGCAGATAGGAGTATGCTTTTGCCAGCTGTTCTTCCGTAAAGTTTACAGTAAAATCATCATTAATCCACTGTCCGCCGCACTGCTGCAGAACATAGGGCTTGAACACATTTTTCTCAAGTGTATGCAGGTCACTGTGCAAAAACACCTTATCAGGATTTGCCGCTTTGAATTTCTCGCCTTCTGCGATCATATCATCCCATGTCCACTCCGTACTCTCATCAACGGCTAATCCGGTTTCCTTTACAACATCGCGGTTGTAGAAAAGAGTAAAGCCATTCTGTGCCATGGGCAATGCCGCCAGCTTATTCCCTTCAGAACACCAGCCTTTCGTATAATCCATATCAAATTTACTAAAATCAATAATATCGTAATCTTCCATATTTATGAAGAAATCACCCTGTGCCGCCAGTTCTGTGATCCAGGGATAGTCCAGCTGAACAATATCCGGTGCTGTTCCCCCTGCCAGCTGTGTCACCAGTTTTTCATAATAACTGGAAATCGTAGAGTACTCCCCTTCGATATGCACACCTGTCAGTTCTTCATATTTTGCCAACGCTTCCAGCGTTTTTTCATGACGTGTATCCGATCCCCACCAACAGAATCTCAGATTGACATTCCTCCCGCTTCCCTCTGCCGAATCCTGTTCCTGCGTCTCTCCTGCCGCTTCGGGTGTCTTTGTCTGTTGGTTCCCGCACCCTGCCAATGCACTTGCTGATACTACCCCGGCAAGCAGCAAAGCCATCCATTTTTTCTTACTCATACCTTTCTCTCCTTCTTTGATCATATTGTATATTTTTCTATTGTTACAATTTTATTTTATATTAATTATCAACAACGCCGAAAGGTGCTCATATTTGTAAAAGGTATCATAACAAACCAATTTTCTTTAAAATTCCTTATTATATTTTATATGGTATCATTTTATTTTCACCCCCTTTGACAGAAATCATGCCTCTTTCTATAATAAATCCAACCTGAAAATAAAACAGTAAAAGCAAAGGAGGTTTTTCTACAATGACAAATAAGGAATATTGGAAAGGTATCATTCCCGCCCTGATCACCCCAGTAAACAAAGACGGCTCATTAGATCTGGAGAGTCTGGAAAAGATCATCGAAAACATCATCTCTTCCGGCTGCCACGGCCTTTTCGTTACCGGCTCTTCCGGTGAACCCACTAATTTAAGTTCCAAAACCAGACGCGAAGTCATCTCTCAGGCAATCCGTATTGTAAACGGCAGGCTTCCTGTCTGTGTCGGAACCATTTCCCCCGGAACTGAGCAGACAATAGAACTGGTCAAAGAAGTTCAGGATATGGGCTGCAACTTTATCTGCAGTACTCCAAATTTCTATATGCTCAACGAAAGGCAGGAGGATATCATACATCATTTTGAAAAAGTATCAGACAGGACAGGTGTCAAGATCATGGTCTACAACAATGATGCCACCGTCGGACAGACAATCAAAGCAGAAACATTTTACAAAATCACAGAAATCAATAATGTGATCGCTTATAAAGATACACGTCCCGACTGGGAAAATCATTTAAAAGCGCTTACTTTTTTAAGGGATAAAGATATCAGCCTGATTTCTGGCGGCGAATACATACTTGGTCCCAGTATTCTGATGGGCAGCCAGGGTAATATTGCCGCAGCCAGCAACGTATTTCCCAAACTTTTTGTCGCGTTGTATCATGCGGCAAAGGCACAGGATATTCCGCTTACACTGGATCTGAACTATAAAATAGCCCGTCTCAATGATGTCGCCACAAGAACAGGTAACGGCTGGTTATGGGGCATAAAATATATCGCTCACCGTTTCGGACTCTGCCAGTATACCGTTGCCGGAAACTTCACTCCTATTACCAAAGAACAGGAAAAAGCAATTGATGCCATGATAGAAGAATTGGCAGAATACCGCTAATACAGTATGAAAAAAAGAGGAAAACGCAAATGAAAAGATCCATGATCAATTCCTGTATCAGAGAATTTGAAGAGATGCTCCGGGAATACAGATTCGCCCTTCCCCCGTTTCTTTATTTTACCCCTGCGGAATGGGCCGAAAAGGGACATGAATACGATGAAATAAGAAATAACGCTTTAGGCTGGGATATTACGGATTATGGCGAAGGACATTTTGAGAAAAAAGGACTTTCCCTGATCACTTTGAGGAACGGAAATGTCCATAACGATAACTATTCAAAATGTTATGCCGAAAAGATCATTATGTTAAAGGAGGGGCAGCTCTCGCCCAACCACTTCCATCGGAACAAAATGGAAGATATTATTAACAGAGGCGGAGGAAATCTGATATTCCGGCTCTGGAACGCCACCGAAAATGGTGAACCTGCGGACACGGACGTTCTGATCAGCAAAGACGGACGTAATTATTATGTGCAGGCCGGTGAGGAAATCCTCCTTACTCCCGGCGAGTCCCTTACCCTCTATCCTTATTATTATCATGAATTTATTGTACAGCCGGGAAGCGGAAAGACACTGATCGGCGAAGTTTCCAAATGCAATGATGATAATACCGATAATTACTTTCTGGAAGCGCAGGGACGTTTCCCTTCCATTGAGGAGGACGAGGCTCCGTACAGACTGCTCTGCACAGAGTATCCCCCTGCAAAAGACTAAAAGATACTTCCATCGAACAGGGAAGATCCATCTTACCCTACCCGTCGCGCCGGGTGCGGGCAGCTTATGCCGCATCCTTCCCCTCCGCATCCATGCACATAAAAAGGCTGCCATGCTAAGTAACACAGCAGCCTTTTTCTTATTCTTCTCAATTCTCTTTATTCTTTTTTCGCCAGATCCTCCGCATCAAACGCCTCACTGATCGGACCGCCCGGCGATACCATCGGGAATACCTTATCGTCCTCGTCGATGATGCAGTTCAGCACCACCGGCTTTCCGAGCGTAAGAGCCTTCTCGATCGCCGGCGCCACTTCCTCTTTCTTTGTCACAAGGATCGCCTCGCAGCCAAGCCCTTCCGCCACCTTGCAGAAATCCACCTTATCCTGCAGAATGGTCTGGGAATAACGCTGTCCGTAGAACAGAGTCTGCCACTGCCGCACCATACCCAGCACATGGTTGTTGATCACCACCTGAATGATCGGGATATTGTACCTGCTGGCTGTCGCCAGTTCGTTCAGGTTCATGCGGAAACACCCGTCCCCTGCGATATTGATGCAGATCTTATCCGGCCTTCCCGATTTCGCACCGATGCAGGCGCCCAGACCATAGCCCATTGTACCGAGGCCGCCGGAAGAAAGAAAGGTTCTCGGCTCCGTATACTTATAATACTGCGCCGCCCACATCTGGTGCTGCCCTACATCTGTCGTGATGATGGCTTTTCCTTCTGTCACCCGGTCGATCTCTTCAATGATATAGGGACAGGTCAGCGTGCTTTTATCATATGTAAGAGGAAATTTCTCTTTCAGTTCCGCAATCCTCGCAAGCCATTCCGGGTGCTTTTTCCCGGTCAGCCTCCGGTTCAGGATCTGCAGGACTTCCTTCAGATCTCCGACCACGGACACGTCTGTTCTGATATTTTTGTTGATCTCCGCCGCATCGATATCAATATGCAGCACTTTCGCCTTTTCCGCAAACTTCTGCGGATTTCCCACCACACGGTCGGAAAATCTCGCCCCGAGCGCGATAAGCAGGTCGCACTCGCTGACGCCCAGATTGGACGCCTTCGTGCCGTGCATGCCGATCATGCCCGTATACGCCGCATCTCTTCCGTTAAAGGCGCCCTTGCCAAGCAGAGTGTCACAGACCGGCGCGTCCACCTTTTTTGCAAACGCTGCCAGTTCCTCCGAAGCCCCTGATAAGATGATGCCGCCTCCCACATAAAGGAAAGGCCTCTCGGCTTTCTCGATCAGATCGATCGCCGCCTCGATGTCCGCTTCCGAATATTTCACCTTTTTCTCAACCGGTTCCGGCGCCTTCGGCGTAAATTCACAGGTATTCGCCGTCACATCTTTGGTGATATCCACCAGCACAGGGCCCGGTCTGCCGGACTGCGCGATATGGAACGCTTTTCTGAGCGTCTCCGCCAGCTTTGTCACATCCTTTACGATATAGCTGTGCTTTGTGATCGGCATTACCACGCCGGCGATATCCACCTCCTGAAAGGAATCCTTGCCGAGGGCGGGAAGGTTCACGTTCGCCGTGATCGCCACCACCGGAATGGAATCCATATAAGCCGTGGCGATCCCCGTCACAAGATTGGTCGCGCCGGGGCCGCTGGTCGCCATGCAGACGCCCACTTTTCCGGTCGCCCTGGCATAGCCGTCCGCCGCATGTGCCGCGCCCTGCTCATGGCTTGTCAGGATATGATGGATCTCATCGCTGTGTTTATATAACGCGTCATATACATTTAAGATCGTACCGCCCGGATAGCCGAAAACGGTGTCCACGCCCTGTTCCTTTAAACATTCTATTACAATCTCTGAACCTGTCAGCTGCATGTAAATTCCTCCTGCTATACAAAATATATTTTTTATATTTATATCCCGGCTGTTTTATACTCTTCCCTTTCACATGCACAACCGGAACGCCCAAACGCCTTACTTCTTCACCTTTTCCAGAATAGCTCCTCTGTTGCCGCTGGTCACCATCTCGCGGTATCTCGCCAGATACCCGGTATTCACCGCGGGCTCTTTCGGCTGCCATTTTGCTTTCCGCTCTGCCAGCACTTCCTCGGAAACCTTCACATTCAGGCTGTAATGCGGAATATCGATACTGATGATATCTCCCTCTTCCACCAGCGCTATGGGACCGCCCACTGCCGCCTCCGGGGATACATGCCCGATGGATGCGCCTCTGCTGGCACCGGAGAAACGTCCGTCCGTGATCAGCGCCACGCTGGAGCCGAGCCCCATGCCTGCTATGGCGGAAGTCGGATTCAGCATCTCCCGCATACCGGGACCGCCTTTGGGACCCTCGTAACGGATTACCACCACATCCCCTGCCACGATCTTACCGGATTTGATTGCTTCGATGGCATCCTCTTCGCACTCGAACACCCTCGCCGGGCCTTCATGCACCATCATCTCCGGCACCACCGCAGAGCGCTTCACCACGGAGCCGTCCGGCGCCAGATTTCCCTTCAGCACCGCCAGGCCGCCCGTTTTACTGTACGGATCATCAAGAGGCCTGATTACTTCCGGGTTCTTATTCACCGCGCCTTTGATATTCTCACCGATGGTCTTTCCGGTGACAGTCATGCAGTCTTCATTTAAAAGCCCCAGCTCGGACAGCTCGTTCATCACTGCGTAAACACCGCCCGCCTCATTTAAATCTTCCATATAGGTAGGGCCCGCCGGCGCCAGATGGCAGAGATTCGGCGTCTTCTCGCTGATCTCATTCGCCATGGCGATATCGAAATCAAAACCGATCTCATGGGCAATCGCCGGCAAATGCAGCATGGAATTGGTAGAACAGCCAAGCGCCATATCCACGGTCAGCGCATTTAAAACGGCTTCCTTTGTCATGATATCTCTGGGACGGATATTCAGTCTCAGCATTTCCATTACCGCCATACCGGCATGCTTTGCCAGTTTGATCCTGTCGGAATATACTGCCGGAATCGTACCGTTTCCTCCAAGACCCATGCCGAGCGCCTCTGTCAGACAGTTCATGGAGTTTGCCGTATACATACCGGAACAGGAACCGCAGGTCGGACACGCCTTCGCCTCAAACTCCCTCACATCCTCTTCACTCATATTTCCCGCCGCATGAGCCCCTACTGCTTCAAACATGGAAGAGAGACTTGTCTTCTTTCCTTTTACATGCCCCGCCAGCATGGGACCGCCGGATACAAAGACTGTCGGCACGTTGATCCTCGCCGCCGCCATCAAAAGTCCCGGCACGTTCTTGTCACAGTTGGGCACCATCACCAGCGCGTCAAACTGATGCGCCAGCGCCATACATTCCGTGGAATCCGCGATCAGATCCCTTGTCACAAGAGAGTATTTCATTCCCACATGTCCCATGGCGATCCCGTCGCAGACCGCGATCGCAGGAAACACCACCGGCACGCCGCCCGCTTCCGCCACGCCCAGTTTTACCGCGTTTACAATTTTATCCAGATTCATATGGCCGGGAACAATCTCGTTGTAAGAGCTGACGATACCGACCATCGGCTTTCTCATCTCCTCCTCCGTAAAACCCAGCGCGTTAAACAAACTTCTGTGGGGCGCCTGCTGCATCCCGACTTTTACATTGTCACTCCTCATGTCCTTATCCTTCCTTTTCTTATCTATCCATTTCTGTTCATCTCATTTTTTCCGGTCTTCTGACCTGTTTTTCTATTTTAGCACACTATTTCACCTTTTTACAAGATACACCGGCTA
>Ga0137308_101142_pt1 | contig 29840 bp, 30 predicted proteins | sample Inofrocosms_June_FD_97181 | JGI IMG/M metagenome (GOLD analysis project Ga0137308, IMG submission 97181) | Mouse cecal microbial communities from Vienna, Austria - N-Acetylneuraminic and N-Acetylglucosamine D2O microcosms_June | ecosystem: Host-associated > Mammals > Digestive system > Large...
GATAAATAAGGCTGACAGGTTTCACATACAGGCCAGAACCTGCCATCGTCTGATGGTCATAATCCAGATATGCCTGCACCCAGGCTCCCACAGCCCGAAGCATATAGTCTCCATACCCTGCTGTGTCTCCCACGTGGTATCCACATTCCGGCGGAAATCTGTCTATCTCCTCCTGTGTCAGAGTGATCTCCCGCCGGGGCAGCACCAGCTTATAGGTAACTGTCAGACTTTCCTCTTTGTCGCTGCTCACCGCTCCATAGGCATCTGTAAAGCTTCCGCTGCTGTGGCCTATCAAACTCCCGTTTTTCTTTGTGACAGGGATCTCTGTCCAGGTGTAGATCTCCTGAACCTGTGTCACCACATCCATCACATCCACCCACTCATATGCCTGCAGAGGGCTGCCGTCATGGTCCCGAAGGATTTCTCCTTTTTTATAGTACACATTCTGCCCCACTGTCCTGGACACAATAGTCCCGTCTCCCAGAGCCCTGGCATCGCTTACCAAAACAGCGCTGTACCGGCGCTGGCCCAGGGTCTGCCAGGAACAGAGATCTTCGTAAGTTCCAAAAGCATCCGGAGACGGACTGCTTTTATAGACCGCGTACATCCACCTGGGACTCTCCACAATATTGTCGGGGATCCAGGGAATACGATGATAAATAACAGGCTCCCCCTCCTGGGGCCCCAATACGGCAAAATTGGCCGGACTTCCCGGCACTCCGGCATAAAGGCGAAACTGCCAGCTGTTTTCGGTCTCTTTACAGTCGTGAAGCCCTCCGAAACCGTACCATGAATCCTGTTCATAAAAATCCAGGAGAGAAAGTATGGCGTCCCCCACTGTAACCGGGCTGCCGTCCTGCCTCTGCTTCGGAACATCCACCGCTATGACAGGATGTCCGTAAACGGTTTTTGCCGCCGTCTCTCCCGGGGCTGCTCCCCAGATGCCCTCATGGTCTGTCTCCCCCTGGCGCGCGCCTCGGTTATAGATCCCCTTTGTTCTATCGGAATACCTCACACCCATGACTTCCCCGGTTTCTGACACGGTCATGTGTTTTGGCGTCTCAAACCCACATTCCCGCAGGATCTGTTCAACCTTCATTTTTATATACAGAAACTGGGGGCTGTTGGGACCGCTGATGGCCAGAGGGCTTCCATTGCCGTCCCAGTCTTCTCCTCCGTCCGGATTATGATTCAAAATATCGTTTACCACAGATTCCTCTATGGCATACCGCTTTGCCTCTCCCATGGAGGAGACCACTGCGTTTACCGCTGTCTCCTCTGTCATAAAGCTGCCGTCCCCATTGAGTTTGGGATATACATTATCCGCGTCGGCCCTCTGGTAGACAGGCTGTCCCAACAGATCAAAGAGATACTTCTTTTCTTTCTGGCCTGTGGCTGCCTCCACCTGCTGCTCCCGGGTAGAAGTATCCTTCCGGTACAGCTTAGTGCCTTCAGGAAACAAATTCAGGGCTATGTCATACCCTTTTTGTCCGGTACCCTGGGAAGTAACCGCAAAATTTATGACATTGGGCATAGTGTCCTCCTCCTCTCCGGAGGACTGCAGTTCCACATAGGGAGCCCTGGTGACCGCCACCGCCCCCTCACCTCTGGGAATGGTCACATCAAGGCTGTAGCCGTAATTGCTCACCGGGTCTGTCTGCCCGCTGACCGATAGCTCATACCCTTCCGACCGGCTTAACTCTTTAATGTAATAATTTCCCATAAGCAAAGGCCTTCCAATCCAGCAGTTTCCGTTTTGGGATTCATTGTCCAGGTAGCTTCTGACATATCTTCCGTCATGCCTGTAATCATCCACATCCCGGGCGGCAGTATAAAGATTTTTTGGCGCTGTCAGATCCCACCCCTGTTGTGTGCTTGTCACGGAACCTGTTTTGTAATCATACTTATGGCCCGGGGCTTCGGTAATGGCCATAAAGGACGCGTCGCCTTCCTTATCCGTAGTTGTTATGGCTACCAGGTCATTTTGTTTGAAAACGATCCCCGTACTTCCGTCTGGATGGATCAGATCGTCAGCGGCAAACAGACCGTATACCGCCCCTTCCAGCACAGCGTCCCCCTGGGTGTCGCCGTAGGAAGAATACCCGTCTTTTTCCTGCTGCCAAAGGGCCATATCCCGCTTGTTGATGTGAATCTCCCCCTCTGTCCGGTGATCATAAATCTTCCATCCCTCCTCTTCCCCGTCGTTACCGCCGCCGTGGGAGAAAAGATCCGACGGCCCTTTCTCTGTCTCCTCCCCCTGACTGGGCGAATGCAATGCCTGTTCATAGGCATTTTCAAAAAGCGGCGAATCCGCGCCTGTCTCCCGTTTCGCAACTGCCTTAACTTGTCTTACGGCGTTTGCATAGGTAGCAATCCCGGCTTTTACCCTTGGTGTAGAAACCGGAATCTTCTCGGCTTTAAGGCTGTCTGACGGAGTCCCTGTTAGTTCTTCCGGCAGCTCCTTGTTTGCCCGCTCCTCTGATCCCGCGCCGTCCTCCAAAGTTTCTTCCGGCAAAAGATCTGGTTCTTCCATATGGCCTTCTGACTCTGCCTCCTGCTGGTCATCCCTTTCATACTCCACCAGCTTTCTGACTGCAGCCATAAGTCCCTGCATCCGTATTTCACTCCCATAAAAGGCTCCTTTCTCCTCACTGCCGTTTTCCGGCTGTCCTCCGTCTTCCTCCTGGTGCGCCCCAGCTGAAAAAGCTCTGGACTCCAGACTGCTCCTCCGGATACTGTCGCTGTAGCCGCCTCCGAAACTTCCGTTGGCACCATTCTGTGATGCGTCTGTTGTGATGATCTCCACCGGTATATCGTCTTTGTGTCGCCCATGGAGTACATACCCTTCTCTGGCTGCTTTCTCCACAAAAGTATAGCTGTATTTCATGGAAATAAATGCTTTGTATGTTTCCTCACAATCTCTTCTGCACCCGGATTCTTCGTAGGCTCTTTGGGCATCGGCGCTTTCTGTACATCCCATATCCCCGCTCTCACCGGATAAGGATGCAGCGTCAATGGCATCTTCGTCTACCTCGTCCATGATCCAGTGGAAATGAGTCCCATCCTCTGCTTTGGCCTCGCAGGCTGTCACGCACTCCAGCCACTCCCTGGCCAGCTCTGCATTGCCGGCCCCTCCTTCTTCCTCTGGTTCCTCTTCCTCTGGTTCCCCCATATCCCTCCTTTCGCCATATCCGTATCCCTCTTCCTCTTCCTCTTCTCCTTCCTCCTGACTGTCCTCCTCCAAAACGCTGCCAAACATCGGAGCCGGATGGCCGTCACAGAAAGTTTTGTCATAGTGATACCCTTTTTCCAGCCTGTAGGACGCATGGCCTTCCTGGTCTGTCTGTACCGAGGTCACCAGACGAAAACCGTCCCACAAAACCGGCGTATGTTTCAGCTCCTCTTCATAGATCGCTCCCTGACCCCAGTTTCCCGTCTCCACCTTATCCATATCATCAAAACGTTCATACAGCTCAAAAACGGCTCCCTGCAGAGGTTTTCCCGTCTCATAATCATATTTTCGCAGCTGCACAAGGTAGTCCCCATCCATATCTTCTTCATGGCGGTAGATCTGAAAATGCAGCTCCCCGCTTTCCTTTACCAGTTCCCCCTTTCCCGCAGCGCCGTAGTACGCGCCAGCCGGCACATCTGTCAGCTCCATCCAAATAGTCCTCTGGTGGTTTTCCAGGGGATGGACTTTGCCGCCTGTGGCATGGGTCCCTGCGCACTCCACACATTTCCACACCTGCAGCGTCTGGCTGTAGCACTCATCAGGGGAAGCAAATCCCCCTGATGAAAGCGCATAGTCCGTTCCCGCCGGGTCAAACTTCAGGTATACAGGCTGGGCTTGAGGGTCGGGATTGGTAAGCGTTATCTGGGTTGTGCTTTTTTGTACGTTCCAGCCATTTACGCTCCCTGCCATCCAGCTCACTCCGTCCGCCGACAACCGCAGCGGCACCTTGGCCAGAAAATCCCCGTCTCTGCCTGATGGGTCAAAGTCAAACGTATAGGATTCCCCCTGGCCTGCTGCCCGGACGGCTCTATCCAGGGATGTGGCGCTTTGAAGGAGGGCCGGAACAGCTTTTTGTCCGCTTCCTTTACCTGTACCGCCTAAAAGCCCTGCCAGCCTCAAATAGGCTTCCCCGTGGGATACCGCATAGTCCAGCCACCCGTACTTTCCACGGACCTTTGAAGAATGGATAACCCCCTTTAAATCCTCCTCCGATACGCCGGAGGTTATGGGCTTTAGCCCCGCGGCCGAAGCATGGTCGTTGATGGCGGAAATTTTGCCCATAGCCGCCGAATCCTGGCAGTATACCGCCTTAAAGGACAGCATAGCCCAGAACAAAATGGCCCGCTCTTGGGAATTTAGCCCCTCGGCTGTGTCGATCCGCATATATTTGTCGTTCTTTGTGCTGGCGGTATTGTGGGCGTATCCGGAGCCGTCGATGCAGTAATGGTGCCAATCCCCGCTCCAGGCCAGTACAGTCCCGCTGTCTGCCATGACTGTCCATGCCGGAAGATACGAAAAGATCAGTTCCCAAACTATTACCGTCATTAAGATCCATGCCAAGACTTTTTGTGACATTTGTTTTATCCTGTACACCTGTATGTTCCCCCTTGTTCTAAGGCTTTATTTCTTCTGTACCTGTTTGTCCACGGTCCACTCTCCCTCCGTGTTGACAATATACCCGTCAGGCGTTGTCTTGTTCTTAAACAGGGCCCCCTTTGTTCCGTTGGAATTTTCCTGGAAGTAGTAACACCGAAGCCATTTGTCCTTTCCTGTGATCCAGTTCCACCCTGTCATCATACGGCCTTTGGTGTTGTCAGACACCGGATTAAGATAATAACGGCTGCCGTCCTTGTCGGTATACCATCCGGTCACCATCCGCCCCTGGGCGTCAAAACGGAACCAGTCCCGACTGCTCTGTCCTTTCTTCGCATCCGCATAGGGATTCTGGGCATAGATCCACGCATCTTTACACAGCTTCCCATCTACGGTAAAGGTCCAATCACCCTGCTCTGTCCTGGCCCACTGACCTTTTTTGGCTTCCGGCGTCAGATCAGGGCTGCCCTGACCCAGATTTTTTATGCTGTTGCTGGTCATGACAGCCTCCACCCCCGGTCCGGAATCAGAGCTTCCCGTTATCCGCCCGGAACCTCCTGCCACAAAAGGTCTCGGGGTGTACTGCATTGTCTTATCTTCCGCAGTCAGAACCAATGTTACCTCCATGACGCTTTCTGCCTGGCCTTTTTTTGCCTTTGCCCAGACTGCCACCTTTTTTTCTGCCTGAGCTTTCCTGGTCCCTGCAGATGACGCCGCGTTTAACGTCTCCTGGATCCAGGCAGCGCTCTGGGAAGGACAGACAGCGCCGTCCCCGGTAACGGCAAGGGCTTGGGGATCATCGCTGCTCCATAGGATGTCTCCGGCATATGGTTCATAACTTTCCCCGTCGGGACAGTCCAACAGAGCGGACGCCTGCAGCTTCACAGTGTCAAATCCCTGGTACGATACGGACGGGTTGGAGCGGTCCCCTGTTCTCACCACTGACAGCTGGTATTGCTTTGTAGACGGCGCTATGGTTATGTCCTCCGGCCAGATCTCCGTCTCATCCCTGGTCACAAACTCAATGGTCACATTGCATCTGGCCGATACCACTCCATGGGTCTGATCCTGGGCCGTGGCCGTTACCGTCTCCTTGTATACGGCGCTGCCTTCCAATTTTCGATATGGGTCCTCCTTCTTTATCTGGTCGTCCGCCTGGATCACGTTCTGGATCCAGGCCGGGTTGGCCTTCCCAGACGGATCGAATCTTACCTCTATCCCGCAATTTTCCTGATTGTCGCCGGAAGGGGTCAGGCGTATGATCTGTCCGCTGTTGTCATCTTTCCAGGTTACGTTTTTATAAAACGGCTGTCTGGGATATAAGTCTGCTGCCAGAATGGCCAAATCGGTGCATGTGATCTGTTCTTGTGGATTTTTTCTGTCTCCGGTCAGCGTTCTTGTGACCCTGCACACCAGATCGGCTTCACTTAAATTCAGTCCCTCCACCCTTCTGGTGGTCTGATCCAGGATCTGGAAAGTCACTGTGACTTTGCTGTTGCCGTAGACGGCTCTGCCATCGGCCGAGGTTTCCGGGTTAGACGCCCCGGTGATCACGCCGCTCTGGTCATATACCACAGGACTGATGGGCTCCAGATAATCATTGTCTGCCTGATTTTTTACTTCCCGGTTTAATATGCCCTGAATAAAAGAGCTGTCCAGGTTTGGCATAACCGCGGCATCCTGCCTGGTATACCCTGACGGACAATCCAGGATCAGAAGATCGGCATCATCCACAGACCATGCCAGAGACTGATCCGCCGTATTTCCCGCGTTATTGTGTTCCCCGTGGATCGTAACCGGCTGCGCCTGGACTGCCGTGTCCAAATTGCCGTTAATATACCGGGCAATGAGGATCCCCGCCTGGTTCCGGACCTCCGTAAGGATATCCGGATTTTTCCGGTCCCCTTTTCTGGTCTGCGTTACCGAGATCACGGTTTCCTCCGGATCAAGGAGCACCTTGGTAGTCACCTTCACATACTCGGCATTGATCTGTGTATCACACTCCGGCATGGAAAAACTGTAGGTTCCTCCGTTTACATAGGTCATGGGAACTTGTTCTCCTGACTCGTTCATATAAGATGGCGGTCTTACTCCTCCTGGACATTCGTTATCCAAAACCATCTGATACCGACTGTCACCTGTATTTTTCGCCGCAGTCGCCACCGACACAGTGACTCCCGGGGCCACGGCGCCGCAGTGGCTGCGGGTAAATGTGCGGTAGTAAGTATTGGAGCCTGACGGAATGGCTGACAGCGTCGCCACGTCCGTATCGTAAGTTCCGTTGGCATTGAGCGCGTCGATCCGGGGGACTGACAGAAGATATCCTTTCACTGGCTCCCCTTGATATCCCGGCGCAAAATGGTCGATCCGAAATGCCAGCCCTTTGGCATAATCTTCCGCCGTAAATTCTTTTTCCAGCTTCTGAGTCACCAGATACCGGATCCCGTCCTCCAGCTCCTCATAGAAATACCGGTCACCGCAGCCCATCTCCGTGATCCCTGCCATGGTGACATACTTCTTCCCATTGTCTGTCCAGTAGCCGATATGGGCATGGCTGGTAAACAGGTTATTTCCGTCTTCACTGGAACCGAATACGGTTTTTGCCTTTCCGGCAGTGTTGGTAAAAAGGTAAGCCAGATTGCTCCCTTTTTCCGTGCCGTAGGTAAACATCCCCTGACGACTCCCCACAAAAGTCCCCTCCATAGATGCCGTTCCATTGCTTGTCCGCCCTATGTCTCCCGCAAATCTGGCCAGGATCAGGTTGCCGCTTTTATACGTCCCCACTATGCCTCCAACGGCTTTTGAACCGTTTCCGCCGATGGTTCCCTCCACATAGGAATTGTAAATGTTGGCGTCTTCCATGGCCCCGGCGATGCCTCCGATAAAGCCGCCTCCCTGGATACGGTCCTGGCTGCTGTTCTGGGTCATCACCTCATTGTCCACCAGATCCGCCCCGGATACCTGTCCGGCGATGCCTCCCACAAAACTGTCTTTGCCTTCCGACAATATGGCGATCCCCTGTGCCGCGCAGTTTTCCACAGTGACTCTGCCGTCCTTTCCCTCCACGGCTCCGGCGATTCCCCCTGCGTCCCCTGTGGCCCGGACGTACCCGGACACCTGCACATCATAGATCCTGGCATTGCCTGTGACTGCTCCAGCCAGCACTCCCACACAGTCTCCGCCGTAGATCTCATCGGCCCTGACCTTTAATCTGGTCACCGTGCCGCCGTCAATCAGGCCAAACAGCCCTGCGTGATCAGGCGCTTCGCCTATGGACCGTATTTTCAGCCCTGTGATGGTGTTACCGCAGCCGTCAAAATTGCCGGAAAAGCCGTGGGATACGCCGCTGCCCATCTGGCTTTTGGTCTCATACCATCCGATGGGGTTCCAGCTTCTGTTGTTAATGGTCAGATTGCCCAGGTCAATGTCCTGGACCATCTCAAAGTATTTTCCTCTGAAATCATTGCCTGCCGCCACCAGCTCCGACAATCCCATAAGTTGGGCCAGGCTGCTTATCTGATACGGGCTTGTCTTTGTCCCATCCCCTGGAAAGTCCGTATCTCCCTCCCAGTTATCCCATAAATCCCCTGTGGAGGAGGCTTTCATAAGGGGGAGCCTGTTGTAGGATCCATCAGATGGAGACGCATTGGACGGGGATGCCTCGGTTTTTATGCCTTCCGCAAAAAAACCTGCCGATCCCTCACCGCTGAATGCGCCTTCCTTTTCTCCCATGACTCTGGATACGGTCTTTGCCGACTGCTCCACCCTGCTTTTTACGGAACCGTACACAGATGTCCCCGGGGCCAGAACCTGAAACATAAGCCCTGATGTTATGGCGCACAATAAAACTCTGCTTTTTATTTTCTTCATTTTTTTCCTCACTTTCTTTTTGCCTTACCGCTGTCTCACCGTGAACGCAGGTCTGACCCCTGTGGTTCCGGTCACGCTGATTTCCGGATCTTTGCTGTCTCCTCTGGGTTTTATGTCCTGACAGCGGATGTTTTTCTGGATCAGATCCACAACATAGACCTTCTCCTCCCCTTTTTGGGCAGACGGATTCCGCAGCCAATAGCTTTTACAGAATGAGCTTTGCTGGCTTTCTGGATTTTCTTCCTCTGCTCCGTCAAAGGTCCACAGCCAGGAACCGTATTTTATGGCATCCTCCACGGACAGGATGAACAGCCGGTCCGTCATGGCCTGACTTCCTATGTAAGAGGATTTTAATCCCTGGCCTGATAACGCCGCTGCCCCTCCTCCCCCTGCCTTTGTACACCCCTCATAGGCCCGGCTCACGCCTGTGGAGATCTCCTGGGCGTCTTCAAAATCCACCTCCGCCTGTTTCAGCCACGCCCGGATATTGGAGTGTTTATAGCTGTCAGAATCTCCGAAAGATACCACAGGTCCGGGATAAAATGTATATCCGTAGGTTCCGTCCTCTTGTTTTTCGTAGGAATAGAAAGAACCTGTATCGGCAGCTATGACGCTTTCACACAGAAACAGCGCTTTCTGCCTGCTGCGGTCCGCCTCATCGCCGTAATTCTGGTCAATGCAGCGAAAACGGTACACCTTCCCGTCCAAATTTCGCTGCTGCACATCCCCTAAGTTCCAGTGCTGTTTCTCGTTTGGAGACCAGATGTGATCCTCTTCAATAAGCGGCTTTTTTCTATGCAGCTGAAACCTGGATAACACATAGACATCCTGATCCAGGGTTATCTTGTCCTCCACGGTATTGGAATACTCCATATCATCTCCATACACCTTTGCCAGCGCAGTACCTTCCGGTATATAATTTTTTCCGATAATGTAGAAAGCGCCTTTTTCTCCCGGCTCGATCCTGGACGCGGCAGATTTAAGCCTTTTATCGCAGCTGTTTTTGTCTTCGGCAAGAAAACGGGAGTCCAAATACTCCTGACCGTCTCCCAAAAAAGCTGCTTCCTGCTTCCTGGCAAGTTCCATCCATGTCTGCAGATGCTCTTTTTCCTCCTTCCATGGGTCCTGCTCCTGATGGACTTGCCCCATTTCTTCGTATTCTACATAGATAACCCTGTCCCAAGGTTCTGTGACCGTAATGACATAGGGGGATTTTTGTAATGATTTCCAGATGCGGTTTTCGCCATCTATGATTTTTGTTTGAAAATAGATTGTCAGATTCTCGCCTTCCTTAATATTTCCGGTTTTAGAAGGCGCTAATTGCGTTTGATGTGTAGATAGATCGGTGAAATGTATCTTCCAATGTACTTGTTCTGCGCTATCGTCAGACGGATCTCCCCTGGTGTCCGGGCGGTCTAACTGGGCATCATCGTCTCTCTCGTCCGCTTCCATGCCCTCTTTGTCCCCATTATCCCAAGAGTTGTCATCAAAAACCAGAGGATCGTCCTCTTGTTGGGCAGCCGTTTTCATGGTCTGGCTCTTTTGTGCCGGACTGTTGCCTCCGCTTCTGACTATCACAGTTTTTGCACGGCTTTTACTGCTGCTTTGGCCCCCTGTTGACGTGACGATCCCTTTGCCTGGTTGGTACACCGGGGAACCGTCCTCCTTTACCCAGGCTCCGCTTTTGTTTACCAGATAGCCGTCCCGGGTCCGCTCCCCTGCGTACATGGCGCCTTGGGGATATTTGGGTGTTGTCTCCTCCGACAGATAATAGCAGCAGCCGTCAATCCACTGCCAGCCTGTGACCATCCTGCCTTTCGTCCCGTCTGATATGGGATTCAGAAAATACCACCGGCCGTCCGGATCCAGATGCCAGCCTGTTTTCATAACGCCGTTTTTGTCAAACCAGTACCATTGACCGTTCACCTGATACCAGGATGATCGTACCACCTCTCCGGAACCGGGGGGCGTGTACTTCCATTGGCCTGCGTCAGCCTGCCAGGCTCCGTAGGAAGTAAAGGCAGCCCAAACGGCCATTTCGGCGGTGCAGAAACAGATCGCCGCCTTTTTGCGCAACGTTTTCTTCATAGTCCTCCTTTTCTCTGTGCGTCCCTAAGAAATACGCCTGTTATATGTTATAGTGAAACGTAAGGAAAAACTCTGGCCGAAACGGCCATATATGACATGGATATCACTCATGTCACAGATTGATCAGGAAAGAAATTCCCGAAATGTAGAAATAGCATATCACAAAATCAGGAAGAATGCAAGAGGGGATTTTGATCTGTGCAAACTTAAATATTGTATTCTATGGCATATACGAAATATTCGAAATTATGATATAATGTTTTTCAAAAAGCCGGAAATGCTGAAAAATAAGCATTTCCGGCTTTTTCTGTTTCTAGTTTGTTTCTAGTTCAGCGCAAAAGTTCAACCGTTTCCCGCAGCTGTTTCAGGGTTTTATGATTGTATACCCGGTTCCCCACGTCCTTTGACTTGTGACCCATCAGCAGGTCAATACACTTCCTGTTTCCCCCGGCATTGTCAAGGTTTGTTTCAAAAGTGTGCCTTGCTTCATGGGGTGTTTTATTAGCGCCGATCTTCTCCATGACACTGTTCCAAAATTCATAGTATTTGGATTGTGACAGCTTTTTTCCCTGATAACTGAACAGATACGGATCGCCCTGCTGGATCCTCTTTTCAATGTACGGCCAGATCCGGGAATGTATGGGAACAATTCTACTTTTACCGGAAGCAGTTTTCACACCGCCTTGAAGGTACTTTTCATCCGTGTTCACCTGTTCAGTTTTCATGTTCAGCAATTCAGTGAGCCGGAACCCGGTATAAATGTAGATCAGAACCGTGTCAGTCCATTCCTGATCCGCTATCTTCCAGAGGGCATCCACCTGTTCCACGGTAAAGGGTTCCCGTTTGGTGTCAGGTATCGGCGGGGCCGTGGTTATCTGTGAATACATTTTGTCAATGATATTCATTTCAAAAGCAAAGCGGTCAAGGTGTCCAAACAGATTTTTTATAGCCCACTGGGTAGAATATCCTTTTCCGCAGCTGTCAATGCAGTCCTGCATCTGATAGGCTTTCAAGCTGCGGTATTTCAGGCCGTAATATTTTGAACAGTGCTTGAAAGCAGATTTCAGGGAACTTTGCGTTGAGGTTCCAAGTTTGGGGGCCTTTATTTTCAGCCAGCGTTGATATAGAACCGCAAGCGTGACCTTTTCCCGGTCAATTTCCCACGGGCTATTGTTGTACTGGGCCAGAAGGATCAGGGCTTCCGTTTTGGTGGGCGCATATCCCACAGGGGCCTGTTTTGCATTTCCTTCTGCATCGTACACAGTGACCTTGACCACATAGGGCCTTGATCGCTTGCCTGATAGTTTGGTTACGCAGCCGTAACCGTTCGGATTGCGTTTTGACATAAAAAATCATTCCTTCCTGCATTGTGAAATACAGAATGAAATGGTATAATAGCCATTGGAGTGCTGATCATTTCATTCTGTAAATGGTTAGTGACTGGAACGCTGGAAGCGCCAACTTTCAGCGTTCTATTTATTTTAGCGGTTACACATGGTTACGGTTGGTTACACTTGCGGTTACGGTTAAAAACCTTGATTTTACGGGAAAGTTACGGTTGACACGGTTAAATTCCCATCTGCTTGAATATTTCAATTTTTCAATGCACTTTTACTATATTCAGTGTATAAAAAGAAAAATATATAGTAGTAGGGGTTTTAACCGTAACCATGTGTAACCCGTGACCGGAAACCATTGAAAATACAGCGTTTTCAGCGGTTACGGTTGAAGTATTTCAAGCGTGACCAACTGTAACCACTTTTTTTTAATTGCTTGAAGTCTCCCATGTATGGCCGCAATCCTTACAAATTGCTATTGTGTGCCATAAACTTGCTTTACCAGAAGCCTTTGACTTTTTGAAAAATACAGAATGGAAGATACCCAAAGTGCATATATCCAGAGTAACAAGCCACCAGCCGATGCAGATCCACCATGTAGCACCGTGTTTCTTTGAATACCGTCCCTGAACTTCCCCTGTTTTTTCACGTTTGACAGTTACCTTTGTACTGTTACATTTTGGACAAGTCATAATTTTACCATCCTTTCACATGAATAATGTTTCCATTCTTTTCAACTATACAGCTTTTTCTTTTTTCCTTTCTGGAACAGTGTTTTGTGGATTGCCGTGCAGATTGCGTATAAGGTCAAAGGCCAGCTTGCGCCCGTTTTCGTTCATTTCCAGATACATCTTTACAACTGAATAGGCTTCCTTCCCATAGCACCTATTGATCAGATCACATATTTTTTCTTTTGTTGGATCTGGATTTATTGGTTCAAAGGAAAGAAGTTGACAGGGAGAGATCCCAAAAAGCGCCGCCATCTGTTCTATATGGGTACGCTTAATATTTTCAACTGTTCCTTTTTCCCATTTTTGCACCGCTGCTTTATTCACGGGTGGATTTAGTCTTTTTCCTAATTCTTCCTGTGACATATCCAGCGCTATACGATGCTGCTTGATTATTTCTGACATTTCCATTTTATGAATACCTTCTTTCTTTGAATATGTGAGTATCTCTATAGTAGCATACTTTTGGGGAAAATTCAATTTTTTAAGATACTTATGAAGAAAAAATTTAAGTATCTTAAAAATTTTCATAAAAAAGTTATTGACAACTATTAAGATACTTGTTATACTTGACTTGTATCTTAATAAGATACGAAACACAAAAGACTATAGAAACCACAAAGAAAGGCGGTCAAATATATGGTAGTAAAGACTACAGCAGAAGCATGGGAAGCGGCAAACAAGATGCTTCCTACAGATTATCAGAAGGACGAAGAAAGTAGCCAGCGGGCCGGTTATCCGATTTACAGAAGCACCGCAGCAGACCACTACAATTTTTATATCTGTGATCTGAATGACCGTCTGGAAGTCAATATGAACGGTGAAAGCGTTAATATCTGGATCCAGCCAGAACCGGAAGGAATGGAAGTAAAAGTCTTTTTAAAAGATGGTCACATGGTCAAATATAGCAAGCCGGAACAGCCCACAGTAAACTTTGTAAATAATGGTCACATAAAGTTTTATAACATTTCAGTTTACGGTGGAAAGTTTACTACTTCCTACAGAATAGAAGATATTGAAAAAATTTCAATCGGTGAATAACTACCCTTCCCCGGCAGGGTAAAGCCGGGGAGAAAGAAGGTTGAACATGACACTGGAAAAAATTTATGAAATGGGCTTGATCAAGGATAACACAGAAATATTCATTCGTCAGGGTGAAGGGTTCCATGTGCTTGCACATGGTAACTGGTATCAGGATGACATTCTGGACTATATGCACCATGAAGTTGAATCTTTCACATGGCAGGATGACAACAAACTTTATATAGACGTGAAATAGGGGGGCTGAATATGAAGTATTATGATCCTGAATATGACAGAATTGTTGATGAATCTGTACCAAAGAAACAATATGAATGGTTCGCCGCACAAAGCTGGTTTCATAAAACCTATGAAGAATTTTTGAAAGATAATTTCCTGAATGAAGATATGTCGGAAATTACAGGGGGAAATAAATATACTGAAAACCAGTTTCAGGAAGTCAAGGCTGCTATGAAATCTTTAGGTTATCCAGAAACAAAGTACATTGAACTTGAAACCGTTGATCAAGTCAGGTGCAAAGTAATTTACAGCGGCCATTTGATAATAGGGATTTATGATTTTTCCCGTCATACATTTGTTGATTGACCTGAACAAAGGGCCGCAAGGCCCGCCGTTAATGCAGCCGTAGACGGTCACAAGCCCGTGAAATGCAGAGTGACGGAAAATAAACAGTAGCAGTTCTTTTATAAACATTGTCTATTGTGTGCTGGTCAACAAGTTTTCGCCCGGTTTTTAATGTGAAAACGGGGTAGCGGTTCAAGGGAACCAACGCTTGAAAAATCCCTTTGTTGGATAGCAAGTTTTCAGGTTTTAGGGTGAAATCTGATAGGGCAAGACACGCCTGACTGTTTCAACGTGTGCTGACAATAGACAATTTTTATAAAAGGGCTGCTAATGTCCAGAAAGGAAGGTTGAAAGTTGAACAAACAGAGAAGAAAACAGATCAGTGAAGTGGTCAGCCGGGTGGAATCTGTTCAGGCTGAATTGGAATCCTTGCTTGATGATATTCAGGGGATCATGGATGAAGAAACAGAATACCGTGATAATATCCCGGAAAATATGCAGGGCGGGGATCGCTATGAAATGGCTGATAATGCTTGCAGCGAACTGGAAGCAGCACATGAAACGCTGGACAATGCAAAAGACAGCCTTGAAGAAGTGGTCAGTTCATTGGAATCTGCTGCTGAATAGGGGGGGTAACAATGAAGCACATAGAAGCCGCATGGATCGAACAGATTTTGACTTTTGATGATCCGCATGAAGTTCAAAGCTATCTGGACGAACTGGACAACAAAGGGATCCAGTATTCTGTGATAAAGCGTGAAATGTCAATGTTGCGGATCCGGAAGCAGTACAACAAAAATACACTTTTAAGAAAGGGGTAAAAGAATGATTAACAGAAAATTGTTGAAATCCAAACAATCACTTTATGGTGATACAGATGCACGTTTGGCGGCATTTTTGGGAATTACACCACAGACCTTTTCCCTGAAAGTCAACAATAAAGCTGAATTTACGGTTGGAGAAATCAAAAAGATCCGTGGAAGATACCATTTGACGGATGAGGAAGTGACTGCAATTTTTTTTAGCGAAAAAGTATCTTGTTAAGATACAAGAAGGGAGTGAAGTTAATGTTTGCAGAGAATTTGAAAGAGATCATGACCAGAAAGAAAGTCAGCGGTGCGGTACTGGCAAGGAAAACCGGGTACAGCAAAGCGGCGATCAGTCAGTATGTGAACGGGATCAATGTCCCTTCACAGGAGCGTGTGGAAGCTATTGCCGGGGTGCTGGGGGTGACGGTGGAAGAACTGACCGCTGCACCTGTTCAGAAGCCTACAGCGCCGCCGTGTAAGTGTACCATTCAGCCGTATGTTCAGCAGAAAGCCACGTTGACCTGTAAGGAAGCCGCTACCCTGCTTCATAAACATGAAAGCTATGTCAGAAAAGGGTTAAGGGAAGGACGGCCCGGTTTTGAATACGGTTCAGCAGTCAAGACTTCCGGGAAATGGTCATATTGCATTTATGCTAATAAGTTCACAGAGATAACCGGGATCCCGGTAAATGTTTGAGAAAGGATAGAAGAAAAATGGGTGAAGGAATCAAAGGTTATAAAGTATTTAATTCTGACTGGACGTGTAGGGGCTTTCAGTATGAAGTAGGGAAAATATTTGAAGAAGATGTTACACCTTCCTGTTGTGACAGAGGCTTTCACTTTTGCCTGAAAGCGTCAGACTGCTTCAATTATTACAAGTTCTGTTCGGATAATAAAGTGGCAGAAGTTGTTGCTTTAGGGGATGTGGATTATGCAGATGCCAATACAAAATGCTGTACCAACAGGATTCGCATTGTCCGTGAAATACCGTGGGATGAAGTCTTGCGGATCGTGAACGAAGGAAAAGATTGCACTGGACTCTGCAACACCGGGGACTGCAACACCGGGAACCGGAACACCGGGAACCGGAACACCGGGAACCGGAACACCGGGGACTGGAACACCGGGAACCGGAACACCGGGGACTGGAACCGTTCTTCTTTCAATGCGGGATGCTTCAATACAGAGGAACAGAAAGTAACCATGTTCAATAAACCTTCTGACTGGACATACAGGCAATGGCTGAACAGTGACGCAAGGTATTTGTTGAATCAGATCCCTAAAAGTGTTGTTGAGTGGGTTTGTTCCTCTGATATGACAGATGAAGAAAAGGCGGCACATCCGACACATGAAACGACTGGCGGCTACCTTAAAGTTTTGGATGAATCAGAGTGTGGTCAATTATGGTGGGATGGACTGAACGAACAGCAGCGAGAAGTTATTTTCTCTTTGCCGAATTTTGATCCTGATATTTTTGAACAGTGTACTGGTATCAAAGTACAGAAAGCAGGTGAAAACGATGCCTAAAATTCAGTATAAAGAAATAGCGTTCAGACAGAAAAGCCTTGACTTGATCAACCTGATCAATGGGGTTGTTACTGAATACAGCAAACAGGGGTATGAACTGACATTAAGACAGGTTTATTACCAGCTTGTAGCCCGTGGTTACATTGAGAACAACGAACGCAGCTATAAGAACATAGGGAACCTGATTAACGATGGCCGTCTGGCCGGTCTGATTGACTGGAACAGCATTACAGACAGAACCCGGAACTTGCGCCACAATTCACACTGGGACAGACCGCAGGACGTGATCTATAGTGCAAAATATTCTTATTTGCTGGATAAATGGGAAGGTCAGCCGAATTATGTTGAAGTATGGGTTGAAAAAGATGCGCTGGTTGATATTGTCGGTCAGGCTTGCCAGCCGATTGACACGCCATATTTCAGCTGTAGGGGCTACACTTCACAGTCAGAAATGTGGACAGCTGCAAGGCGTTTCTTGCGTCAGAATCAGCGGGAAGGCCGTTACATTATCCATTTAGGCGATCATGATCCGTCTGGCATTGATATGACAAGGGACATTCAGGAACGGCTTGAAATGTTTGGCGCTGATGTTTTTGTGAAGCGTGTAGCCCTGACTATGAAGCAGGTCAAGACTTATAACCCGCCGCCGAACCCGGCAAAGATTACGGACAGCAGATGCGGAAAGTATATTGACCAGTACGGTGAAGAAAGCTGGGAACTTGACGCACTGGAACCGCAGATGCTTGTGAATCTGATCAGGAATGAAGTCACGGCCCTGCGGGATGATGCACTCTATCAGGCGATATGTGAACGGGAAGCGCAGGAAAAGGGAGAATTGCAGCTGTTAGTGGATAATTACGACATGGCTATTGATCACATAAGGGAGTGGCAATAATGCGGCTATATGAACACCAGAAGCAGGTACTTGAACAGACTGAACGGTTCAACCGTGTGGGATATTTCCTTGACATGGGACTGGGGAAAACCTTTGTCGGATCTGAAAAAATGTGGGATCTGAATACGGCGGTCAATCTGCTGATATGCCAGAAATCAAAAATAGATGACTGGGTTCAGCATTTCACTGAACACTATCCTGACTATAAAGTGTATGACCTGACAAGGAAAACGCAGTCAATCCAGTTCCGGCAGCTGGTGAACAGCGGACACATAGAGGATGATCAGTCAGTGTTGGGTGTTATCAACTATGAATTAGCCTTTAGGCGCTCATATATCGCCCATATAGGCACTTTTACACTAATGCTTGATGAATCGCAGTATATCCAAAATGAAACGGCTAAACGGTCAAAATTCGTGCTTTCCTTGCAGCCGGAAAATGTGATCCTTTTATCCGGTACACCAACGTCAGGGAAATATGAAAAGCTATGGTCACAATGTAAGCTGCTGGGCTGGGAAATCAGCAAGGATGCGTTCTGGAATACCTATGTTGAAACAGAATGGATTGAAGATCCCGCAAGTGGATATAAGAGACAGACCGTGACCGGATATAAAAACATTGAAAGGTTGAAGCGCAAGCTGGCCCAACATGGGGCGGTGTTTATGAAAACAGAAGAAGCCTTTGATCTTCCTGAACAGCAGGAAACCGTGATCAAGGTTCCCGTATCAAAAGAGTACCAGCGTTTTATGAAAAATTCATACATTGACTTTGATCTGCGGAATATGTGTGAATTTCACGATGATTCAGATTTTTGGGGAAATGATGTTACGCCACACATTGAATTAGTGGGTGACACGGTTCTGACAAAGTTTTTATATGCCCGTCAGTTATGTGGCCAGTATTCCCCGGATAAAGTGGGAGCCGTTGCAGACCTGATTGACAGCACGGATGAACGCATGGTGATCTTCTACAATTTTAACGCTGAACTTGAAATATTGAAACAGCTGGCAGCGAAAAGAGAAAGACCGTTTAGTGAAATCAACGGCAAAAAGCGGGACTTGACCGCATATGAACAGCAGGCTGACAGCCTGACCTTTGTTCAGTATCAGGCAGGAGCAACGGGCCTGAACCTACAGAAAGCCCATATCACAGTATATTTCACTTTACCATTTGGAAAAGGCAGCTGTGCAATATGGGAACAATCAAAGAAACGGACACACAGGATCGGGCAAGGTCAAAAATGTTTCTACTACTACCCTATTTGTAAAGGGAGCATTGAAGAAAAGAACCTGATCAATTTGCGGCTGGGGAAAGAATACAATGAAAAATTATTTGAAAAAGAATTTTGTTAGTTTCCTGATCGGCTGCGTGATCGGTTTGCCAGTGTCAATATATGCGGTGAATCATCAGGAACCGGCCACAATTCCAGTATATTATGATCCGGGACTGTTTGAACAGTTCAGCGTAGAATCTGAACAGCCTGAACCAACGGAACCGGGGGAAATCATTGAAACCTGTGAAATGACAGCGGAAGAACTGGAAGAAGAACTATTCTATGATAGCCTTGAACTTCTGGCCCTATGTGTGGAATCAGAAGCCGGGAATCAGGGGCTATATGGTAAAAAGCTGGTGGTGGATGTAGTCCTGAACAGGGTGGACGATCCAAACTATCCTGACAATATCGCAGATGTGATAATGCAACAGAATCAGTTCAGTGTAGTGCTGGACGGTAGGATCTGGACGGTGGAACCGTCAGAAGAAACCTTTGAAGCAATCCGGGAAGAACTGGAAGTAAGGACGAACACGGAAATAATTTTCTTTACGTCAGAAGGTTATTCACCATATGGGGAACCGTGGGGGAAGGTAGGGGATCACTATTTCAGTACAGAAAGAAGGTGAAAAAGATGGTCGTTGATATTTTCAACACTGATAAAAAATACAATGTCATTTATGCGGATCCGCCGTGGCGCTACAGTGATCGGAAATGCAACGGGGCCTGTGCTTTTCACTATGACACAATGACCTTGCAGGAGATCAAGGATCTTCCGGTTCCGCAGCTGTGTGAAAAAGACTGTGTTCTGTTCCTGTGGACCACTTACCCGATGCTGAAAGAAGCTATACAGGTAATTGAAGCGTGGGGGTTTAAGTATAAAACAATCGCTTTCCAGTGGATCAAGCTGAATAAAAGCGGAAAGGGTTACTTTTTCGGGCTGGGACGCTGGACACGGGGAAATACAGAACCCTGTCTGTTAGCAGTCAAAGGAAAGCCGTCAAGAAAAGATAATTCAGTATCACAGCTAATCATGGAGCCGTTAGGAGTTCATTCAGAAAAGCCAGCTGTTACCCGTGACAGAATCAAGGCCCTGCTGGGGGGGGATCTGGTGAAAGGTATAGAACTTTTCGCCCGTACTACAGCGGATGGGTGGGATTGCTGGGGAAATGAAGTTTTTGACGCAAGAGAAGCGGCCAGACAGCGCCGCAGAAAGAAGGTGAATCAATGATTTATTATGTTTGTTCCCCGTACCGTGGGAAAACGCCTGAACAGGTTCAAGTACATTTTGATTATGCGGTACAGCTGACACGGGAAATGTTGTTATACGGCCACTGTCCCATCACACCGCATTTGTATATTACCGCTTGTGTGAATGACGATGAACCGGACGAACGCAAGATCGGACTTGAAGCAGCCCTTGAACTTCTGGAAAAATGCGATGCGGTTATTGTTGGTCAAAGGTATGGGATCAGTGAGGGAATGGCGACTGAAATCGAAAAAGCCAAACAGCTGAATATACCAGTCTTTTACCGTGATCAGAACATAGCTGATTTCAAAAATTTGACAATCGTATGCGACAAGTCATCCGGTTATGCAAAAACAAGAATCATTCAGGACAATGTGGAGTTGCAGCGGGTTACAAGTTTTTCATTTACCCATGAAGCAGGGGAAAATCCGGTTTTGAATGTGGATATGGTGGAACCGGAAAAGGAAGGTGAAACCGATGGCGGCTGAAAAGAACTTTGAAGAAAAGGTCAAAAAGTACCTGAAAGAAAATGGCTGCTGGTTCCTGAAATACTGGGGCGGTGGTGGGTTCACAAAGTCAGGCATCCCGGATCTGCTGGTATGCTGCAAGGGCTGGTTCATGGGGGTGGAAATCAAAGGCCCGGATGGGAAACCGTCTGACTTGCAGATTTACAACTTGCGAAAGATTGACAGCGCTGGGGGCAGGGGCATCCTGCTATATCCAAAAGATTTTGACCTTTTCAAGCGTCTGGTGGAAGATCCGGGCAATCAGAAACTTTATGAAGTGCTGAAATCGAAGTGGAAACACTTTGAAAATATAATCAAAAAAGGAGAATAAGACAATGGCAAAGAAAGACGAAAAGACAGTTCAGACACAGGAACAGGCACAGGCAGCAGAAACCACAGCACCGGCCCCGGCAGCAAAGAAGGGGGATAACCCGGTTGACATTTTCCGGGATGCCCTTATGAAAACCAAACGGGAAGGAATGACTGATCTTCTGGACTTCATTCAGGACATTGGTTTTCTGGATGCGCCTTGCAGCGGCGGCAATCATTTAGCGAAAAAGGGCGGGTTGCTTGAACATTCAGTGAACGTTCTGAAATACGCTGAAAAGATCGGTGTTGCCCTGCTGGGTGGTGCGGAGTACAACAAGGTTCAGGACAGCGTGGTTATTGCCGCCCTGCTGCACGATTTAGGGAAGTGTGGGGACTATAACAAGCCGATGTATGTTGACAATATCCTGAAATCAGGAAAGCCGTCAGAAGCGAAGCCCTTCAAGCGGAATCCTGACCTGCTGGCGGTTCCCCACGCTGTACGGTCAATCAAGCTGGCTACACTGTTCATTGACCTGACGGAAGATGAAGAATGGGCGATCCTGTGTCACGATGGCCTGTACGACTTTATGAAGTATGACCTGAAAGGCAAAGAAACATGGTTGCAGTTGATCGTTCACTGGGCTGATATGTGGGCCAGCCGCATTATTGAAGGTGGCAGCGATAAGGAAGGGGCTGAATAATGAATACAGCCGTTACAATAACTTTGATTATCTGTACCACCATAGTGGTGATCGGAATTGTCAGTGAAGTGGGAAAAACAATCAGATACAAAATTTATCAGGAAAGTGAGGAAAAATAAGATGGCACAGAAAACTTTAGTAATGGGTGAATCTGGAACCGGGAAAAGTACCAGTATGAGGAACCTTGATCCGGCGATCACTTCTATTGTGAACCCGGTAGGGAAGCCGTTACCCTTCAAGAGCAAAAACGGCAAGTTCACCATGTTGAACAATGAAACGAAGTCCAGCAACATTGTTTCATGGATGAAAGGTCAGGTCAAAGCCGGGAAGAAAATTCTGGTGGTGGATGACTTCCAGTATTTGCTTTCTATCCCGTATATGAACCGGATCCATGAAGGGGGATGGGATAAATGGAACGATTTCGGGGATGACTACTTCCGGCTGATTGATGTGTGTGCGGAACTTCCGGCTGACGTGCGTGTTTATTACCTGTCCCATTGTGAAACGCTGGACAATGGGATCACCACCATTAAACTGATCGGTAAGCTGCTGCGGGAGAAAATCACCATTGAGGGACTTTTCACCACAGTGCTGCGTACTTCCGTGATTGACCAGAAATATTATTTCCTGACGCAGAACAGCGGGAAAGATACAGTCAAGTCACCTATGGGAATGTTTGAAGCCTATGCGGTGGAAAATGACCTTGCCTATATTGATGACAAAATCTGCAACTATTATGAAATCGGCGCTTTCAAGTCTGATGAAGAAATGGCAGCACGGGATCAGGAAGTGGCCGGGGACGTTCAGAAGCCTGACAGCAAGGGCAGACGGGCAAGGGGAACCGCTGGCACGTCTGGAAGCACAGGAAGCACCAGAAAGACACGGGCGCAGGTGGAAGCTGAAAACAATGAAAAGATCGGTCAGTATATGGAACAGGTTGACAAAGCCGTTACAGAAGCGTGTGGAGATCGTGAAGAAATCCCGTTTGAGGAAGCCGCCGCTGCTGCTGATACCGTACCGAAGCCGAATCTGGAAAAGCCTCCCCGCAGAACACGCCGGGAGCGTCAGGAACAGACCGCAGAACCCGCAGGAAATCCTTCTGATAAGTTTATGGACATTCCTGACGGACAGGACGAAGAAGCGCTTCCCATGAACCCGCCTGAACAGTCTGAACAGAATACCAGACAGCGCCGGTCAAGGGAGATTCAGCCCACAGGAGAAGCACCTACAGAAACACCGCCGCAGGAACCCGCAGCCGGTGAAGCCGCTGGCCGGAGCCGCCGCACAAGACGCACAAGGTAACAATCAACATAAAAATAAATTTTACAGCGCAAAAGCGCAGAAAGGATGTTATAATGGCAGTAGATTTTTCCGCATTGGACAGAGAAGTTGATCAGGAGCAGTTGAGAAAAGACGTAGAGGAAGCAAAGAACAACAGCGGGGACATCCCCAAAGGAACCTATATTGTGGGGATCGACAAGATGGAGATCCGGGCCACGAAGGACGGACGGCCTATGTTCTTCATTCAGTGCCGTGTCAAAGAAGGGGAATACAAGAATAAGTGTGTATTTATGAACCGGGTTATTTACGGGACAAAGAATGACGGCAGCATGATCCAGTCTGTTATTACCCTGCTTGACAAGCTGGAAACGGAAACCATCCCGGAGTTCAACGGGTATCAGGATTTTGTGGATGTGGTGGCTGACATTTACGAAGAAATTCAGGGCAAGGTTGAATGTGAAATTGACTATGACAAGGACGCTTTCAACAGTGTCAGCATAAAGGAAGTATTTGACGTATAAATTTTTTTAGCTTGAAGGTATCTTCCTAAGATACTATAAAAGTAGAATGGTGGTTGCTGTATCTTTGCAGCAGCCATCATTTTCCAAAGGAAGGTGATCAAGATTTTATTTTATGACTTTGAAGTTTTCAAATATGACTGGCTGGTTGTAGTGATTGACAGCGACACGCACAAGGAACACGTCATAATAAATAACCGTGACCAGTTAGAACGGCTATATGAAGCAAATAAATACAACATATGGGTGGGGTACAATTCCCGCCACTATGATCAATATATCCTGAAAGGGATCCTTTGTGGTTTTGATCCAAAAGAAATAAATGATTTTATCATTGTTCAGCACATGGACGGCTGGCAGTTTTCTGACCAGCTGCGGAAGATCCCCTTGAATAACTATGACGTGATGCCGAACCCGCCCGTAGGATTGAAAACACTGGAAGGATTTTTAGGATCCGACATAAGGGAAACGGAAGTTCCTTTTGACATAAACCGGAAGCTGACACGGAAAGAAATTGAACAGACGGTGTTCTATTGCCGCCATGACGTAGAGGAAACCATAAAAGTGTTCATTGAAAAAATTGATGATTTTCATGCTATGTATGGGATCGTCAAGGCTTTCCCGGACATGGTGAACTTGTCAAATATAGGCGATACGGAAGCCCGGATCACTTCTAAAGTTCTGGGGTGTGTCAGAAAGAATTTCAGGGATGAATTTGACTACTTCTTTCTGCCCTGCATACAGCTGAAAAAATATAAAGCAGTTCAGGACTGGTTTGAAGAAAAGAAACGGGAAGCCCTGTCAAACAATATTCAGGGGAAAAACGATGCCGCAAAAAAGGCATGGTATAAAGCGCAATCTTTTGAAATGATTGTAGCCGGTGTTCCGCACGTTTTTGGTTTTGGTGGGCTGCATGGTGCGCCTGATAAGCCTATACACAAGAAGGGCCTATTGCTTCATGTTGATGTAGGCAGCTACTACCCTTCTTTGCTGCTGGCGTGGGAACTTGTCACCAGAGCAGCCACAAATGACAACTACAGACGTGTATATGACACCAGAATGAGCCTGAAAGCCGCTGGTAAGAAGAAAGAACAGGCCCCGTATAAAAAACTGTTAAATGCCCTATCTGGAGCCATGAAGGACATCACTAACCCGGCATATGATCCACGGAACAATAACTGTATGTGTATCAATGGACAGTTAATGCTGCTTGACCTGATTGAACACCTTGAAGTAGTTCCGGGCCTTGAACTGATTCAGAGTAATACAGACGGCTTGATTATATGGATCCCTGATACTGACGAAGCCTTCAACATGGTGGATGATATTTGTTATGACTGGGAGTGCAGATGCAGCACTGAAAAATGCAATATCAGTCTGGGGCTGGATGTCGTTTCAGAGATATTCCAGAAAGACGTAAATAACTACTTATGGATTGACGCAAAGGGCAAAGTGGAGCGCAAAGGAGCCTATGTGAAAGAACTATCCCGGATAGACAACGATCTGCCTATTCTGAACACCGCACTGGTGGAGTATATGACACACGGGACACCGATTGAAAAGACCATCAATGACTGTACTGACCTGATCCAGTTCCAGAAAATTGTGAAGCTGTCAGACAGCTATAAATGGGTGGAGCATGAACACGGGAACCCTGAACTGGTGCAGAAGGGTGTGCGGGTGGTCAAGACCTATTATAACTATACCCATACAAAACGGTACACTTACAAGTCATACCGTGTCTTTGCTTCCAAAGATATGACAGACGGGCGGATCCTGCGGTGCGGCGGGAAGCGTGGACGGCCTGAAAAGTTTGGGAACACGCCTGATCACTGTTATATCTTCAATGAAAGCGTGGAAGGGGTTCAGACACCGGAAAAACTGGATCGTCAATGGTATATAGATTTTGCCCGGAAGCGCCTGAAAGATTATGGGGTGAGCGCATGAGGGAGTATAGAAAAGCAGATGCCCGGAATCCGCACATGGGGCTGAATAACCGTATATGTCGGAATCCTGAATACTGGTGCAAGCTGCATCAGGTATGGCTTTCTGAAAATGACGTAGCAAAGAAACAATGTAAACATAAGCCCACTTTTGACATGATAGGCACAGTCAGGTGCGGCAATCTAGTGAAAAGATCGGACTGGGAGAAAGGACGGGTGAAAAAGAATGAACACTATAAACATAAAAACCGGAAACGGCAGCATGACAATAAACATTGACAACTTCTTTCCTTGCAGTCAGGCCCGGTTCAATAAGCTGTTCAAAATCGTTCGTCAATTTTCGTGGCTGAATGATGTTCAGGCAATCGCTGAACAGCTGAACCAACACTTTACGGAACAGATTCAGGACAATGAGATCACAAAGGCGGGATATGCAAAAAGGTATTTCAGGCAAATGCAGGCACACGCTGACTACAGGGACATGGTGGAATCAGGAAAGCATCCCAACGGGATCCCGCTGACAAAAGAGGAATTGAAAGACTTCAAGAAAAGGATGGTCGATGCTGGGCGCTGGGCGAAACAGTACCTTTGTGAGACAAAAAAAATAGATCGTGAAATATCGGCATTAAAGAAGAATCTGGAAATGCTGGGAAGTTTGGAGATGTAACACATGGCTGATCTGTATAAGGGATATATAAAAACCAAAAATAAACAGGCTGCGGAGAGGTTCAAAGACAGGACTGACTTCAAGACGCTGGATGAAGTCAGTTCCCTTCCTGAATATGCTGGTATTCTTGAAAAAGATACCATGTTTATTGATATTGACGATCCCGATCAGTCTGAAATACTAATGGACATTGTGGAAGCGCTACAACTGGATTGCCGGGTGATCTGCACCAGCAGGGGAAAGCATTTCATTTTTAAGAACACGCAGCTGCACCAGTGCAAGACAAAGGCAACGCTGGCCTGTGGCCTGACCGCTGATATAAAGGTGGGTTATGTGAACGCCTATGAAGTGCTGAAAGTAGACGGTGAAGAACGTTTCTGTGAATGGGACATTGAACCGGGCGCACATTATCAGGAAGTTCCGAAGTGGCTTTTACCTGTAGGGAAGAAAAAACTGGGTTTTATTGACATGGAAGCCGGGGATGGCCGGAATCAGGAACTTTTCAACTATATTTTGACGCTGCAAAGTAATGATTTCAGCGTGGAAGAATCACGGGAAACGATCCGCATTATCAACAATTATGTCCTGAAGGATCCCTTGTCAGATCAGGAAATAGAAACTATTTTACGGGATGACGCTTTCAAAAAGCCGGTATTCTTCAACGGTTCCCGCTTCCTGTTTGACCGTTTCGCCGCTTATATGAAGAATACGCAGCACGTTGTCATTATCAACGGGAATCTGCATATATACCGGGATGGTGTGTACCTGAACGGTTACAGGCACATTGAAGCGGAAATGATCCGCACTATCCCGGATCTGTCTGACGCAAAGCGCAAGGAAGTATTGAAGTATATGCAGCTGATATGTGAAAAGGTGGAACCTGCGGATGCCCGTTATATAGCGTTCAGGAATGGTATATATGACGTGGTAACGGACACCATGCAGGACTTTTCCCCTTCCATTGTTATCACCAACAAAATACCGTGGGACTATAACCCGCAGGCGTTCAATGAACTGACTGAACAAACACTGAACAAATTAGCGTGTGACGATCCAACAATCCGGGCGCTGCTTGAGGAATGTATTGGTTACTGTTTTTACAGGCGTTCGGAACTGGGAAAAGCGTTCATTCTGACCGGGGAAAAGAACAACGGAAAAAGTACCTTCCTTGATCTGGTCAAGGCCGTTGTGGGTGAGGATAACATATCAGCCCTTGACCTGAAAGAACTGGGGGACAGGTTCACCACTTCAATGATGTTCGGAAAGCTGGCAAATATTGGTGACGATATAGGGGATGACTTCATGCAGGGTACACAGGTAGCCATGTTCAAAAAGATTGTGACAGGAAACCGGATCAAGGCAGAAAGAAAAGGTCAGGATCCGTTTGAGTTCAATCCATATATCAAACTGCTGTTTTCTGCTAACGACATACCACGCATGAAGGATAAGACCGGGGCGGTGTTGCGCCGACTGGTCATTATTCCTTTCAATGCGCACTTTACCAGTGATCTGCCGGACTATGATCCGGAGATAAAAAAGAAGCTGCTTCAAAGTGAATGTATGGAGTATCTGATCAAGCTGGGAATTGAAGGGCTGAAACGCATTATAGAGAATAAGGGCTTTACAAGATCAGAAGCAACGGAACAGGCCGCCCATGAATATGACCTTATGAATGATCCTATTAAGGCATTTTTTTCAGAGCGTGATGAAGGTTATCTTTTCCGGGAAACGGTAACGGATGTTTATGCGGCTTACAAAGTATATTGTAATGAATCCGGGATCAATCCTGAAACAAAAATCATGTTTGGTAAATCTGTAGCGGATATGTTTGGAGTGGAAAGCTACCCTACACGCATAGGCGGGCAGCAGGTCAGACGGTACAGAAAAAAGTAGCTTCTGTAGCTTTTTACAGCTTATGTGTAGCCTGAAAAGATACTATAAAATCAATAAAAAATGTAATCAGCTACATAAGCTACAGATATGTGTAATTCCTTTAATATTATTATATTTTTATATTATTTTCTCTATCAGTATATCTATATTATATAAAAATAATAAGAAATAGGGTTTTTCTGTAGCTTGTAGCTGGTAACATAGAAGGGAGATAAAAAAAGTGATTGAAAAAGGTTTTGTTGCTCATGCTGGTGGGCGGTATTTCAGGGCGAAGGAAAACGCCGTAATATGGGCTACCGTGATTTGTAGCCTTACGTTCGATCTGTTGTTTAGAGAATGCGTAATAATGGGAGCAGAGGTTATTGGTGATCCTGTGATTGAGGGCATAATGTATGTAATGCGTCAGAACTTTGGCCGGTATTTGATTGTCGTTATCGAACGAGATTTTGAAAATGAAGAAAATGATCTTGCTTTGGCTGTATGGGTAGCAGAAGCAGAGGAAATAACAGCAGAAGAAGCGGATATTCAGAGCGAACAAAGCGAACGTTCAGGCGAACACTGAAAGCGAACGTTCGGAAGCATCAGACAGAAAAGCCCGAATTTACAGGAAAACTGTGGCTTTTCTGTCTTTCTTATTGTAGTGCTTCAAAACTGAAAAATGCTGAAATAAATACAGAAAAATATAGAAGTGTGATATAGATCAGGGGGGGCATGGCAGCAGGACATATTCACTTGTTTGTGTCCTGCTGCCTTTGATGTTCCTGTCATGTGTTTTCTTTGGGTGATTCATCTTTTTGATCTGGTAAAATCTCAATTCCATGTTTTTCAAGAATGGAAATGAAGTCCTGAATAATTTCAACGGATATAGAGTCTTTGCTTTTAAACTTTAGGATAAGGTTAGCGCTGCCATTGCTACAGGATTCCCTTGAATATCCGGTCATATATTCGCCGCCATATTTCATCAGGGCATCTTCTAAGTCTGGTTGAATGGTTTCATTGAAGGTTATTCCTTGATTTAGTGGAATGGTAACAGTGGCCATTTCGTTTTTAATGGCCCGAACAGCAAAAGTATTCATACTTTCCCCCATGCTGGCGGCATGTTCCTGAACCTTGGACTTGTCACCTTTGGGAACACGGATCCGAATATCTTCAACGGATTCTTTCAGGTATTTCTTTGCAGCTTTGGCCTGTGCTTCTGTATATCGGCTTTTCTTTTCGTCTGGCATAATTGCACCTTCTTTCTTTTGGATAATGGAACGGTGAAAAATATAAGTTCCTTTTCCACCCTACACTGATATTATATCATCTGTAAATCTATGTATCCATAGACATAATATACAAAAATATGATTCTATGGGAACATAGATTTTGTGAGATATGTCAATAGACAAATCTATGTGCCCATAGTATAATTATATCATAAACAAGAGATACAGAACAGCCGGGAAAGCCGAAAGCACCCGATACCGAAAGCCATATACCTGTGAGTGAGCAGCAGAGCGATACCAATAGTCAGGAAGATGCTTTCGGGGCTGGAAACCTCTTGAAATCGAAAGGAGATTAAGACCATGACAGAGAGAATGATTGAGAACAGAGTAAAGAAATTATCTGCACTGGAAGAACAGATTGCACAGCTTCAGGAACAGGCTGACGCTATCAAAGGCGAACTGAAAGCCGACCTTGAAGAAAAGGGGCTTGACGAACTGAAAACAAAGAACTTCCTGATCCGCTGGAAAGAGATCGTCAGCAGCAGGCTGGACGGCAAGGCATTGAAGGCGGCGCTGCCGGAGATTTACAGCCAGTATTGCAGACCGACAAGCAGCAGGAGATTCACAATAGCATAATAGAAAATGCCCTTACCAGAGCCGCTAACTCTGATAGGGGCAAGTAACCCGGCAATCGTCAAATTGGGGTATGCAGGAAGTATAACACGCCTGCTGCCCCATGTAAAGAGAGGTAGACAATGATTCCAGAATATTCAGGTAAGACATGGCAGCAGTCCATGAAGGGATCCTGGGAAGCGTTCACCATTCCCACGG
>Ga0137308_101143_pt1 | contig 29805 bp, 23 predicted proteins | sample Inofrocosms_June_FD_97181 | JGI IMG/M metagenome (GOLD analysis project Ga0137308, IMG submission 97181) | Mouse cecal microbial communities from Vienna, Austria - N-Acetylneuraminic and N-Acetylglucosamine D2O microcosms_June | ecosystem: Host-associated > Mammals > Digestive system > Large...
CGTCTGTAAATTCTGTGGGCTCGTTTGCAAGAATTACAGACATTACCCATAAAACAGATGAAGAACTTGCCAGGCTGCGGACTTTTGGATATGATGGCCTGACCATAGGAATAGAAACGGGCGATGATGAAGCCCTGCGGTTTATGAACAAGGGGTATGCTTCTGCAGACATCATCGAGCAATGCCAAAGATTAGATGCGGCAGATATCCATTACAGTTTCTTTTATTTAGTAAGCATTTCCGGTGCAGGCCGCGGGGAAATAGGAGCAAAATTGACGGCTGATATATGTAACCAAACTCACCCTGTGCTCATCGGGGCAAATATGCTTACCATTTATCCCGATTCTGAACTTTTTGCGGAAATACAGCAAGGGAACTGGCAGGAAGAAGGCGAACTGGAAAAATACAAAGAGATGCGGACACTGGTTGAAAATCTCCAGATACCCACAACCTTTGCGGCAATGGGGGCCTCCAATGCGTACCAGTTTCACGGGCAGTTGCCGAAAGATAAGAAGAGACTGCTGTCGTTTCTTGACGAGATCATAGGAAATGTCAGTGAGGAAGAATTACAGCGGTATAGAAAAAGCGTGCATCATCTGTAAGTGAAACACCCTGCGGGTATCCATCTATGTATCAGGAGCGGCGCAGGGGAAAGGAGAGAATCATGCACTTTACAGGAAGAACCTGGCGGCCGCCGTATGAAGCTCATTCGGTCATCATACAGGCTGCCTCTGGCTGCACTTACCATAAATGCAGGTTTTGCAGCCTGTATAAAAATGAACGATTCCGAATGTCACCTATGGAGGAATTTGAGGAAGATTTAGCAGAGATAAAAAGCTGCCAGCCGTATGCAAGGAGAATTTTTTGGACAGGGGCAAATCCTTTTTCCATGAGTTACGAAAATCTTAAACTTAGGGCCTTGACGGTAAGAGATTATCTGATTAAATGCCAGACAATGGCTATGTTTGCAAGCATCCGTGATATCAAAAGCAAAGAGGTATGGCAGCTTAAAAAACTCCGGGCAATGGGCATTAACGGACTGAGCATCGGCGTGGAAAGCGGCGATGACCAAACCCTTGCCCTTGCAGATAAGGGGTATACTTCGGCGGATATTTTGGAGCAATGCAGGAAGTTAGACGAAGCAGGAATGGAATACTACTTTGTTTATATGACAGGTCTTGCGGGAAAAGACGGTGGATACCGAAACGCACGGAATAGTGCTGAGCTGTTCAGCCAGCTGAATCCATATTTTATTTCCGTGGATTCTCTTACGCTTTTCCCAGACACAGAGCTGTATCAGATGGCACAGAAGGGGTTATTTGTGCCTGCCAAAGAGAAAGAGCGTATCCATGAGCTGCAGGTGTTTCTCGATAACTTGAATATTCGTACACATTTATTTGCAGATACGGTTTCAAATTTTGTCCCAGTAACAGCGTATCTTCCATATGACCGTGAAAAAGTTATTCATAAATTGAAATATGTTATGGAGAATACGGATGAAATGGAGATGCTGGAATATAGAAAGAATTTGAAGTCATTGTGATGTAGAAACAAGGAGGCTGTAAAAAATCTTGTGTCTACAAAAGCAGACCTTTCTGATAAGAGTTTAAGATAGGCAGGAATGGGTGAAGAGTCACGAACTTCACCCATTCTGTTCACATGCTATTTCAACTTTTCAATCACACATTCATGATGTTTGCTAAGTTTGTCGTAATTGATTCCAACAAGGAGAATTTCACCGGTATAGTTTTCAATCCATTGTGTATATTGTTTCTTTTTTATCTGTTCAATGGCTCCTGTGGCTGATTTATCCCATTTTAATTCTATGAGCAATGCAGGTTTATCAATATTTTTTCGTGGAAGATATACAACGTCTGCAAAGCCTGCCCCTGTAGGCATCTCACGGATCGGTGGAAGATAGTAGAGTTTTGCACTGTAGTAGGCAATAAACACGGAGCAGGTTAATGAATTTTCATCGTTATACTTTAACAAAGAAGTTGTATCCGTGTGTATGGCATTCATTTCATCAGCTACAGCTGCCTGGTCAAGCGCTAATGTGGCATCCAGCAATTTTTTTGAACGGGAGATTGCCTGAATAACACAATCCCAAGCCGGCTCATCTACAGCGTTTAGAAACTCTGCGGCAATCTCCTGATTGGGTATAAATGCCTCCTGCTTTTCCTTATCATAAGCAAGATATCCAAGATGTACTAATAAAGTTAATACATCGTCTTTGGTTTTGAACGTAGTCATATCATTTTGAAATTTTCGGGGGTTGAATGGATACGTGCCATTTCCAAGCATGATGATAATGGCGTCTTTTAATCCATCATAATCCATTTCAATATATATTTTTAAAGCTTCGTAAGTTTCAGTCTCTGTCCAGTAACTGCCGAATTCTTTTTTCAGCATCACATCCACTACGGATTTGGGATTATAAATATGCAGGCATTCCGAGAAATGATACCCGTCGTACCATTTTTTTACTTCATGAAAATTCATCTGGAATTGTTCACACAGTGTTTTTACTTCTTCTTCCGTAAAACCGGTATATGGCGCTAATTCTCCGGGATTCACCATAGAGTACTCATCAAATATATTAAGAGCAGAGTGAGTGCCGTATTTTTTGATTGGCAGAATTCCTGTCATGTATGCCAGGGTAACATATGTTCTGTCTTTGAATAAATCTCTTAAAAAATCCAGGTAATTTTTCTGGGATACGGTATCGTTGCGGGCAATGCGGAACAGGCAGTCCCATTCATCAATAATAAAAATAAACCCTTTCTCATTTCCTGTCTTTTTGAAATAAATAGTTGACAAGACATCTGGCAGACTCTGTTGCTCAGGTGAGATATAGTCAGGGTAACATTCATGGAGCTCTGCGATTACGTCCCTTTCAATCCTTTTGCTCAGATTGCACAGAGAGTCTGCTTTTCTGAGAAATTGCTGGATATTCAGGTGGATCACATCGTATTTGTTCAGATGCTTTTTGAAAGAAGGAGAATCTGCGGCTTTTAATTTTTCGAACAATTCTGACGAATCGCAGCCCCGGCTGTAATAGGCGGTAAGCATTTCGGCAGTCATTGATTTGCCAAACCGCCGGGGTCTGCTTACACAGATATATCTTGAGTTTTTATTTAATTTGCCATTTGCCCATGAGATCATTTCAGATTTATCTACATAGATATCGTCATTAACAGCCATATAAAAGGCGTCATTTCCCGGGTTCAAATAAAGTCCCATATATCTGTCTCCTCTTTTCTGCCTTTCCTAATTAAACGGCGTCCCCACCATATCATAAGGCGTAGCCTGATATACATAGTAATTCAGCCAATTGGTATAAAGATTATTAGCAGTAGCCCGCCACAGCAGATCCGGTTTGCGCGCCGGGTCATCGTCCTTATAATAATTCACCGGGATCTGAATGGGCAGTCCCTTGGCCAGATCCCGTTTATACTCCGTGTCCAGGGTAATCCGGTCATATTCCGGGTGTCCCATCACAAAAATCTGCTTCCCCTCATGGGCCATGGCAAGAAACAGCCCTGCCTCATCTGATTCCGCCAGCACCGTCAGATCTTTACACATGCGTATCTGGGCCATGGGAACGTCAGTATGTCTGGAGTGGGGGGCCAGGAACACATCGTCAAACCCTCTCACCAGGGGAATCTTCCGGTTGGCAACCCGGTGCCAGTACAATCCGAACAGTTTTTCATCCAGCTGGACCTTTGGCAGGCCAAAGAAATGATACAGCCCCGCCTGGGCCCCCCAGCACAGGAAAATGGTGGATGTGACATTTTTTACACTCCAGTCCATAATATCCGTCAGTTCTTCCCAGTAATCCACCTCTTCAAAATCCATCTGTTCCACAGGAGCGCCGGTAATGATCAGTCCGTCAAATTTCTGCTCTTTCAATTCATCAAAATTCTGATAAAATTTGTTCAGGTGGCTGACAGAGGTATTTTTCGATGTATGAGTGCACACCTTCATAAAAGTCACATCCACCTGTAGAGGAGTATTGGACAGAGAACGCAGAAGCTGCAGTTCCGTATCCTCTTTCAAAGGCATCAGATTCAGAATCAGAATCTGGATAGGACGGATATCCTGGTGCATAGCCCGGTGTTCATCCATGACAAAAATATTTTCCTTTTCCAAAATCTCTTTTACAGGCAGATCGTTTTGTATTTTAATTGGCATATATCTCACCTTTCTTTCTACAGTCGCCAGTACCCATTTCATAACCAGAGTATGGGCAGCATAAACAAATAAGGAGCGAATTCAAGGCCTGCTGGCAAATCATTTGGCTCATGGGTATATCAATAAACCCATAATATCTCCTTGCAGCCATGATAGAAGTATGTTTGCGGCAAAATTACAAATAATACAATCAAAGTTCTGTCCACAGGCAGTATTGACAGCAGCACCATTGTGTGACTAGCCTGTCAAAAGGTCTCAGCAATGAAAGTGGACTTTCGACACTTTAACCATTATATATAAGGAAAGAACATTTGGCAAGGAAAAAAACAGGTTGAAGCCTGAATCACCCAATGCTATAATAGAAAAGAATATGTAAAAAAATAACAGTTGAGAATCGGAGGTTTCGAAGATGAGGACGTATCTGGTAACCGGCGGCGCCGGTTTTATTGGTTCCAATTATATTTACTATATGTTTGAAAAATATGACAGCCAAATCCGCATCATCAATCTGGACAAGCTGACCTATGCAGGCAATCTGGAAAACCTGAAAGGTGTGGAAGACCGGGATAATTATACATTTATACGGGCAGATATCTGTGACAGGGACGCAGTGAATCAGATTTTTCAGGAAAATGATATTGACCGGGTGGTGCATTTCGCGGCAGAATCCCATGTGGACCGCAGCATCAAAGACCCGGAAGTGTTTGTCAGGACCAATGTGCTGGGTACGCTGGTTCTGCTGAATGCGGCAAAGGCGGCATGGGAGCTTCCGGACGGCACCTATCAGGAGGGAAAGAAATTTCTCCATGTGTCCACAGACGAGGTGTACGGGTCCCTGGAAGAAGAAGGGGAGTATTTCTACGAGACTACCCCTTATGACCCCCACAGCCCCTATTCCGCCAGCAAGGCATCTTCCGATATGCTGGTAAAATCCTATATGGATACCTATCATTTTCCGGCGAACATTACCAACTGCAGCAACAATTACGGACCCTATCAGTTCCCTGAGAAGCTGATTCCTCTGATCATCAACAATGCCCTCCAGGGAAAGAAACTTCCGGTTTACGGCGACGGAAAGAACGTGAGGGACTGGCTGTATGTAAAAGACCACGCCAAGGGAATTGATCTGGTGCAGGAAAAGGGACGTCTGTTTGAGACCTATAACATCGGCGGCCACAACGAGAAGCAGAATATTGAGATTATCCACATTATTCTGGACACCTTAAGGGAAATGCTTCCGGAAAGCGACGCCCGCAGAGAGCTGGTCAGCGATGATTTAATCACTTATGTGGAAGACCGGAAAGGCCATGACCGCCGGTATGCCATCGCCCCGGATAAAATCAAAAAGGAAGTGGGCTGGTATCCGGAGACGAAATTTGAGGACGGAATCCGCAAAACCATTCAGTGGTTCTTTGAACATGAGGAATGGATGAAAAATGTCACCAGCGGAAGTTATCAGAAGTATTATCAGGACATGTATAAAATATAATGAGCAGATAAGTGCGAAAAGTGTTTCTGACTTCACGAGATTGGACAAAAGAAACAAAACGGAGCTCAAAACCGTTTTGAATTCGCTCCTTATTTGTTTCTTTTGCCCAATCTCTGGTTGTGAAACAGGTTTGGCATTTGTCCCAATGAATAAACTAGGGAGGCAGGAATTTATGAAGGGAATTATATTGGCAGGCGGGTCGGGCACCAGGCTGTATCCGCTGACGAAGGCAGTCTCCAAGCAGATTCTGCCGGTATACGACAAGCCCATGATCTATTATCCCCTCTCCACGCTGATGCTGGCAGGAATCCGGGAGATCCTGGTGATTTCCACACCAAGAGATCTGCCTGTATTTGAGGAGCTGCTGGGAAGCGGGGAGCAGCTGGGGCTTTCTATGTCCTATGCGGTTCAGGAAACGCCCAGGGGACTGGCAGATGCATTTATCATAGGGGAAAAGTTTATCGGCCAGGACCGGACAGCGCTGGTGCTGGGAGACAATATTTTTTACGGGCAGAGTTTTTCTACTGTGCTCCAGAGAGCGGCGGCCCGTGAGAAGGGGGCGACCATATTCGGGTATTATGTCCGGGACCCCAGAGAATACGGAGTGGTGGAATTTGACGAGAGCGGGAAGGCCATCTCCATTGAGGAAAAACCTCAGAATCCTAAGTCCAACTACGCAGTACCGGGCTTGTATTTCTATGACAACGATGTGGTATCCATTGCCAAAGAAGTGAAACCTTCTGACAGAGGAGAACTGGAGATTACATCGGTGAACAATGTGTATCTGGATAGAGGCACACTGCAGGTGGAGACCCTGGGCAGGGGATTTGCCTGGCTGGATACAGGAAATCACGATTCCCTTCTGGATGCTGCGGATTATGTGTCAGCAGTCCAGAAACGCCAGGGGCTGTATGTGTCCTGTGTTGAGGAAATTGCGTATAAGAGAGGCTTTATCGACAAAGAACAGCTGGTGTCTCTGGCCCAGCCGCTGCTGAAAACTCCTTATGGGAAATATTTAATCGAGGTTTCAGAAGGATTATAAGTACGGAAATCCCGGAAAACGGGATTCTTTCTTACAAATGAAAGGCAGTGTCAGAAAAGACATTGATTGAGGTATAAAAATGGGAAAAATAAGTGTAGAAACTTGTGAGATTGAAGGTCTGAAAGTGATTACTCCCGCAGTATTCGGCGACGAGCGGGGCTATTTTATGGAGACTTATAATTATAATGATTATAAAGAGGCTGGAATTGACCTGGAATTTGTACAGGATAACCAGTCCATGTCGAAAAGAGGAGTGCTGCGGGGTCTGCATTTTCAGATTGAATATCCCCAGGATAAACTGGTTCGGGTGATTCAGGGAGAAGTATTCGACGTGGCAGTGGATCTGCGGAAAGGCTCTGCCACTTACGGAAAATGGTTCGGGGTCAGGCTTTCAGCGGAGAATAAGAAACAGTTCTTTATTCCGAAAAACTTTGCCCACGGTTTTTTGGTGCTCTCTGAGACTGCGGAATTTGCTTACAAGTGTTCGGACTTTTACCACCCAGGGGATGAAGGCGGTATTGCCTGGAATGACCCGGAGATTGGCATTGACTGGCCCCTGCAGGATGGGGTAAAGCTGACTGTCTCTGAAAAAGATCAGAAATGGGGCGGGTGGAAAGAATACCGGGCAGACCAGAATTAGGAGCAGACTATGTCAAAAATAAAAGAAGGGCTGCTGTCCATTCCCATTGAAGTGGTCAGAAACCGGGGTCTGATTTTCAGCCTGGCGAAAAATGATTTTAAGACAAAGTTTGCAGGGTCCTATCTGGGGATTGTCTGGGCATTTATCCAGCCCATTGTCACTGTGCTGGTGTACTGGTTTGTATTTCAGGTGGGCCTGCGGGCGGGGGACATGGGAAATATCCCCTTTGTCCTGTACCTGATTGCGGGGATTGTCCCCTGGTTTTATTTTCAGGATGCTTTAAGCAGCGGCACATCGGCTTTGATCGAATACAGTTATTTAGTGAAGAAAGTGGTATTCAATATCAGCATACTGCCTATGGTAAAGCTGATATCCGCCCTGTTTGTACACGGATTTTTTGTATTGTTTGCAGTGGTTTTGTTCGGGTGCTACGGCTATTATCCTGATGGATATGAACTGCAGATTTTCTATTATACACTTTGCCTGTTTGCACTTGTGCTGGGAATCTGCTATGCCACCAGCGCCATTGTGATATTTTTCCGGGACTTGTCCCAGATTATTACCATTGTACTGCAGGTGGGGGTCTGGATGGTTCCGATTATGTGGAATCTGGAGATTCTTCCGGCGAAGTACCATTGGGTCTTTAAGCTGAACCCGCTGTATTATATTGTGAGCGGGTACCGGGACGCTTTTTATCAGAAAGTATGGTTCTGGGAACACTTGTCTATGACTGTCTATTACTGGGCTGTGACCTTTGTGCTCTTTGTGCTGGGGACTGCTGTGTTCAGAAGGCTGAAAGTCCATTTTGCAGACGTGTTGTAAGGAGGAAACATGAGTAATTTAGCAGTTCGGGTGGAACATCTGCAGAAAATATATAAGCTGTATAATAAGCCCACGGACCGGCTGAAGGAGTCACTGGGCCTGACCAGGAAGAAGCTCTACCGGGAGCATTATGCGTTAAATGATGTGAGCTTTCAGGTGGAACAGGGGGAGACTGTGGGCATTATCGGGACCAATGGTTCCGGTAAGTCCACCATTTTGAAAATCATCACTGGTGTTTTGAATCAGACTGACGGAGAGGTGGAGGTGAACGGGCGGATCTCTGCTCTTTTGGAGCTGGGTGCCGGGTTCAATCCAGAGTATTCCGGTCTAGAGAATGTATATCTCAACGGTACTATGATGGGATTTTCCAGAGAAGAAATCGACCAGAAGCTGGACAGCATATTGAAATTTGCAGATATCGGAGATTTTATCCACCAGCCGGTGAAGACATACTCCAGCGGTATGTTTGTACGGCTGGCTTTTGCCGTTGCCATTAATATTGACCCGGAGATTCTCATTGTGGATGAGGCTTTGTCTGTGGGGGATGTGTTTTTTCAGGCAAAATGCTATCATAAGTTTGAAGAGTTTAAGAAAATGGGCAAGACCATTCTGCTGGTGAGCCATGACCTGGGGAGTGTGAGCAAATACTGTGACCGGGTGGTGCTTCTCAACCAGGGTGAGAAAGTGGATGAGGGGGAGCCCAAGAGAATTGTGGATTTATATAAGAAGATACTGGCGGGCCAGGACCAGCCTGTGGAGGAAGGTCCCAGGACACAGATTCTTCCGGCAGGAAAACGGTGGCAGGATCATCTGCAGGTGAATCCCCAGCTTCTGGAATACGGGGAGAAAAAAGCGGAAATCATAGACTTTGCCATTATAGATGAGGCGGGCCGGATTACCAATGCGGTGGATAAAGGAAGTTACTGCCAGATACGGATGAAAGTGCACTTTTTTGTCCAGGTGCAGGAGCCTATTTTTGCCTACACCATTAAGAATCTTCAGGGTACAGAGATCTCAGGGACCAACACCATGTACGAGGATGCGGTGATACCGCCTCAGAACCCGGGGGATGAACAGGTGGTCACCTTCCGGCAGAAGATAGATCTCCAGGGGGGAGAATACCTGCTGTCACTGGGGTGTACCGGCTACCGGGACGGGGATTTCCATGTGTATCACAGATTGTATGATATCTGTAATCTGTCTGTGGTCTCAACAAAAAATACCATTGGCTTTTTTGATATGAATTCAGAAATTGAAGTGGGGTAGAATATGGAGTCGGAATTATTTGAAAAAATCGGGGGTATTACGCTGAATTACACGTACTATCCAGGGGAGGATCTGTACAGCGACGGAGACGTGGAGGATGAGCTTCTGGAAATTGCCAGGACTTGTCCAAAAGAAGAGTATAACCGTATGACCGCAGAGAAAAAAAGCTGGCCGGTGCTGTACCATTTTTCGCAGATCCGTGAAAATATCATAAGCTGGCTGCCTATAACAAAAGAACATAAGGTCCTGGAAATCGGCTCCGGCTGCGGGGCACTGACAGGAATTCTGGCGGAGATGGCAGGCAGTGTCACCTGCATAGAGCTGTCAAAAAAGCGCAGCCAGATCAATGCCTATAAAAACCGGGAATACAGCAATGTGGAGATCCAGGTGGGAAATTTCCAGGATATTGAGCCCAGCCTGTCCTGTGGGGAAGGGTATGATTTTATCACTTTAATCGGTGTCTTCGAGTATGCACGGGAATATATGGGCGGGCAGGACCCATACGTGGAAATGTTGAAAAAGACAGCCCGGCATCTAAAGCCAGGGGGCCAGATTATCATTGCCATTGAAAACAGAATCGGATTAAAATATTGGTCCGGCTTCGGGGAAGACCATGTGCGAACCTACTTTGAGGGGCTGGAAGGGTATCCCCGGACCACTCATGTGCGCACATTCTCCCGTCCGGGACTGTGCCAAGTGATATCCAGAGCCGGGGATTTTCAGACGGAGTTTTATTATCCCTTCCCGGATTATAAATTTCCCATGGCTGTGTATTCCGATGAATATCTTCCCAGACGGGGAGAGCTGGGGGAAGATTTTCCCAATTACGATCAGGAGCGGATTCTGTCATTTTCCGAGGGCAAGGTGATAGATACCCTGATTGAGGACGGCCTGCTGCCCCAGTTTGCCAATTCCTTCCTGGTGGTGGTGAGACCCCAGGCCCAGGAGGAATCTTCTGACAGGGAAAAAATTGTATTCGCCAAATATTCCAATGACCGGACAGCCGGTTTTTCCATACGCACGGATATTCTTCAGGACTCCAAGGGAAACCGGGCGGTGCAGAAAGTCCCCATGCACCCTGCGGCCAAAAACCATCTGGAAAATCTGTGCCGGTGGCAGGAGAGCCTGGATGCTGTGTGCAAAGCAAAAGGATTTGCCATGAACCGGGGACGGGCTCTGGACAATGGAGGAATCCGGCTGGAGTATATCCAGGGAGAGACACTGGAGGAAAGGCTGGATGCCCTGCTGGAGTGGGGCCGGGAGGAGGAAGCCGTCAGCCAGTTGAAAGCATTTGTGGAACAGGTGCGGAAAATGGCACAGGAGCCCTTTGAGATGACAGAACGGTTTGCACAGGTGTTTGGCCGGCCTGTACTTCCAAAGGGTGCAAAGAGTATGCCGGTGACAGATATTGATTTCATCTGCAGGAATGTGATACTGGGCCGCCCGGACACGGTGATTGATTACGAGTGGTGTTTTGATTTTCCCATTCCGGTTTCTTATCTGGTGTACCGGATTCTCTACTATTACATTTACGGGAAGGGAAGCCGGACAGTGCTGGAGAAATACCAGCTGTTTTCCTGGGCAGGGCTTACCGGGGAAGAAGTCTCTGTCTATGAGGAGATGGAGAGAGCTTTCCAGCAGTATATCAACCGCGCCCATGTGCCGCTGCATGAAATGTTCGAGGGATTTGGCGGCGGCAGACTGTCTTTGAAGGATATGGTGGAGCATGAGCGGTATTATATCAGTAACCATGTATTTCAAGTGTTTTTTGACAGAGGAGAGGGATTTTCCGAAGCGGATTCCCGTCTGATTCCCATGGAAAATGGGGTTGTGAAAGGGGAAATCGATCTGCCGGGACATGTGGCGGCACTGCGCCTGGACCCTGGAATGGACCCGGGTATCTGCAGGATTTTGAAGCTGCAGTTTGTCTGTGAGGGAGGCCGGGAGCTTCCGGCTAAATATCAGGCCAACGGCCACTGTCTGGAACCGGATGCCATTTATTTTGCCTGCCAGGACCCCCAGATTCTCATTCAGGAGATGCAGGAAGGGGCTGTGAAACTTCTGGTATCTCTGGAGATGTACCCTGCAGACGCCTACGTGATGGAAAAATTTCTGAAGAAAATCCGGGAGCAGGAAACAGCTGTGGAAAACTGCCGCAGGCAGATCCGGAGAATGGAAAATACAAAAGTGTGGAAAGCTTACCGCGCGTACCGGGAGCTGCGGGAAAGGAACAAATAGATATGGGAAAAGCGGATTTAGAAAAAATATACACAGCGGTGGACTGGGAGAAATATGCTTCCAGGGAAAAGATTGCCCTGACCGTAGAAGGCTGGATCGCATCAGTGGATTCCCGGCCCATAGAAATTCAGGTTCTGGCAGAGGGAGAACCTATCCCTTTTGAGAAACAGCGGAAACTGCGCCTGGATGTGGTTGAGAATGTAGAAGAACTGCGGGGGGCTTCTCCGGAAGTGGGGTTTTCCGTGATTATCCCCGAAGTGGACGATTTGTGGGAGCACTATGGGGAATTCGGAGTTTTCCAGATTTTGGCTGTTCGTGGAGAAGAAAAACAGGTGGTGTGGGAAAAGACCGGCGGGCAGATGAACAAAGACTACGGCGCCCAGACAATGAAGTATAAGCTGGATGTAGTGCAGCCCCGGGAGGGCAGAATCCTTCTGCAGGGATGGGTGGTAGATGACATGAGAGAAGAAAAAATCTCTGTGGTGGATGAGAAGAAGAACCCCATTCCCTTTGAAATGGAGAGGGTGATGCGCCTGGATGTAATGAAGGCACGGAATCTGAAAGACGGGTATGCCTATGGCTTTGAGATTGCTATCATGGCGGACCAGGTTCCAGGGGACTGGCTGGTTCTGATTCTGGAGAACCGCCTGACCCAGAAAAAATGCAGGGTAAATCTGAAAAAAATGTATTACCGCCACTCCAAGCGGGGGCGTCTGGCACGGGCACTGCGCAGGGAGCGGATGGCTGTGAACCGGGCGTATATCCGCCAGTACGGTGTGGGGAAATTTATCCAGGAGCTGGGAAGAGAGATGGACCCGGATGCCAGTGAGGACCATGGATGGCTGAAAAAGCACGGCGTCACCAGGCAGGAGCTGAAACTTCAGAGGCAGCATGAGTTTCCCTACCAGCCCATGATCAGTATTGTGGTGCCTTTATATAACACCCCGTTAAAATTTCTGAAGGCCATGGTGGAGTCCATTCAGAAACAGAGCTACCCCAACTGGGAGCTGTGTCTGGCAGACGGCAGCACCGATGACCAGGCAGGGGAGATGATCCGGAAAAATTATGGAAAAGATGTGCACATCCGCTATCGCAGGCTTCCGGTGAACAAGGGCATCTCCGGCAACACCAACGCGGCGCTGGATATGGCCAGGGGTGAGTTTATCATGCTCTGCGACCATGACGATGTGGTAACCCCCGATGCCTGTTATGAGATGGTGAAAGCCTTGAATACGGATGAACAGGTGGATATTGTTTACAGTGACGAGGATAAGCTGAGCATGGACGGCCTGCGCCTGTACGATCCTCATTTTAAACCGGATTTTAATCTGGATTTGCTGCGCAGCAATAATTATATCTGCCACATTTTCCTGGTGCGCAAAGCAGTGGTGGACCGGGCGGGAAAATTCCGCAGTGAATTTGACGGGGCCCAGGACTATGACTTCATTCTGCGCTGCTGTGAGCAGGCAAGAAAGATTTACCATGTGCCCAGGTCCCTGTACCACTGGCGTTCCCACCCGGCCTCCACGGCGGGGAATCCCTCCAGCAAAATGTATGCCTATAAAGCAGGGGAGGAGGCGGTGCGGGCCCATTATAAACGTCTGGGCATGGAGGCAAAAGTGTCCATGACTGAGCATTACGGCAGATACCGCACCACATTCCCGGTGAAGGGAAATCCCAAGGTCTCCATACTGATTCCCAACAAAGACCACAGGGAAGACTTGGAGCGGGTCATTGCTTCTATTTATGAAAAGTCCACGTATTCCAACTTTGAAGTGCTGGTGATTGAGAACAACAGCACCCAGGAGGAGACCTTTGCCTGTTACCAAAAGCTCCAGGAAAAACATTCCAGTCTGGAGGTAGCGGCGTGGAAGGGGGAATTCAACTACGCGGCCATTAACAATTACGGCGCCGGCTGTGCCAATGGGGAGTACCTGCTGTTTTTGAACAACGATATTGAGATCATCTCACCGGACTGGATAGAAGAGATGCTGGGATACTGCCAGCGGGAGGATGTGGGGGTATGCGGGGCGAAGCTTTTATATCCCAATAACCGCATCCAGCACGCCGGGGTGGTAGTGGGACTGGGAGGGCCTGCAGGCCATGTGCTGTGCGGGGCGAAAAATGGAGTCCTCACCTATGCAGGAAAGTCCAATTCCACCCAGGATCTCAGCGCAGTCACCGCCGCCTGCATGATGACGCCCAAGGAAGTCTTTCACCAGGCAGGGGGATTCGGGGAGGAATTCCAGGTGGCCTACAACGATGTGGATTACTGTCTGAAGGTGCGCCAGATGGGGCTGCTGGTGGTATACAATGCATTTGTGGAGGCCTATCACTATGAATCCGCCACCAGAGGGGCGGAGGATACCCCTGAGAAGAAGAGACGCCTGAAAAAAGAGGCTGGGCTTTTTACCAGTAAATGGCCGGAGATTCTGGAAAAGGGAGATCCCTATTACAATGTGAATCTGACCCTGGACAACGGAGACTGCCGTCTGAGGGGACAGGCAGAGGCTCTGCCAAAGATTGAAGATGTGCAGCAGGAGCTTCAGCAGGCAGAGAAAAAAGCAGATAGAAAGCAGAGGAGAGCAGTATGACAGGTGAGATTTTTGAGGTCAAGAGAGAGCGGTTTGACCTGCAGGACCCCCGGCAGTATCTGCTTCAGGGAAACTGGCCCAAAGAACATGAACCCCTTGCGTTTTTAGATGACCAGTCCCTTCCGGCGAGGTTAGAGCCCTGGGAGCATACCAGTGCTCTGGAGCGGTTCAAGGACCTGGATTTGGTAAAAGGGGAAAATGTAACCCTGTCCGTGGAGCTTCCGGAAAAACTGGGAAATTATAAAAAACTGACCATATATGCAAAAAAAGGGGATAAGCAGATCCGCTGGTTTACCATACAGGGGGCAGAGCTGGCTGCCCGCATGGGAAAGCCTCAGTATTATATAGAAGAAGAAATTGTGGGCCCCCAGAAAAGCTGTCAGATCCGGGGATGGGCGGTGGATGAGAGTCCTGTGTCTGTGGGGGTTTTTGACCAGGATAAGAAGCCCATCCCCTGCAATATTCAGAAGAATACCCGGGTGGATGTGGCGGAAATGTTCAAAGAGTGCCAGATTGATGGAAAGTGCGGATTTTTCGTGGAGCTTGAGCAGCTGCAGGGGGAATGGATCTATCTGGTGTTCCACTCGAAAAGGGGAAACGCCGTGTACCGGGTCTACTTAAAACGCCGGGTGATTCTCCAGAGGAAACTGAATCAATACAAAAAGAAAGCTATCCGGTACTATCAGGCCCACGGCCTTGGCGCAGTGTTCGCCAAAGGTGTGGGAAAGCTGGCGGCTGTCTCCAAACGGCCTATTGTGTATCAGAAATGGATACAGAAACACCTGCCCAGTCCCGGGGAGCTGGAGCGGCAGAAGAAAGAGACCTTCTCTTACAGTCCGCGCATCAGTGTAGTGGTTCCTTTATACCGCACCCAGCCGGAATATCTGGAACAGATGATTGAATCTGTGAGAAATCAGACCTACATTAACTGGGAGCTGTGCCTGTCAGACGGAAGCGGAGCAGATTCGCCCATAAAAAAAATCCTGGAACAGTGGGAGAAAAGAGATTCCCGCATCCGGGCAGTGTATCATCAGGAGCCGCTGAAAATCGCGCCAAACACCAATGAAGCCATTGGGATTTCCACCGGAGAATTTGTGGCATTTATGGACCACGACGACCAGCTGACGCCCAATGCCCTTTATGAGTGTGTGAAAGCCCTGAATGAGAATCAGGAAATCCACATGCTGTACTCCGATGAGGACAAAATGTCCATGGACGGGCATAAATTCTTCCAGCCCCATATGAAACCGGATTTCAATCAGGATTTGCTGTGTACGGTGAATTATATCTGCCATCTGTTTGTGGTGCGCAGGGATATCCTGGAGAAAACAGGAAATCTCCGCCAGGAATTTGACGGGGCCCAGGATTACGACTTGATTTTCCGGTGTACGGAAGCCGTGGAGGAGTCACGGCGCATGGAGCTGATTCATCATATCCCCAAAGTACTGTACCACTGGCGCAGCCATGAGGATTCCACATCAGAAAATCCGGACAGTAAATTGTATGCCTTCGATGCAGGACAGCGGGCGGTGCAGGCCCACTATGACCGCATAGGCGTGAAGGCAGAAGTGTACAAGGGAGAATATCTGGGGCTTTACCGGACCCGTTTCCTCAGGGAATACGACCCGCTGATTTCCGTGATTATTCCAAACAAAGACCACTGGGAAGACCTGAAATGCTGTCTGGATTCCCTGGAGAAAAAAGCTTCCTATTCTAATCTGGAATATATTATTATAGAAAACAACAGTGTACAGGAAGAAACATTCGCCTATTACCGGGAACTGGAAGCTTCCCATCCACAGGCAAAAGTGGTGTACTGGGAAGGGGAATTCAACTACTCGGCCATCAACAATTACGGGGTAACCTATGCCTCCGGTGAGTATCTGCTGTTCCTCAATAATGATACGGAAGTGATCAATGAAGACTGTATTGAGGAACTGCTGGGGTACTGTATGAGGCCGGACGTGGGCGCTGTGGGTGCAAGGCTGTACTTTGAAGACGATACCATTCAGCATGCCGGCGTGGTCATCGGCTTCGGCGGGGTGGCGGGGCACTGCTTCGTCCAGCAGCTGAGGGGATATACCGGATACTGCCACAGAATCATCAGCGCCCAGAACTACAGCGCGGTGACAGCAGCCTGCATGATGGTTCCCAGGGATGTGTTTGAAAAAGTGGGCGGATTCAGTGAAGAGCTGGCCGTGGCATTTAATGATATTGATTTCTGTCTGAAAGTGCGCCAGGCCGGAAAGCTGATTGTGTATAATCCTTACGCAGAACTGTACCACTATGAATCCAAGTCCCGGGGGCTGGAGGATACGCCGGAGAAAGTAGCCCGGTTTAATCAGGAGATTGCCGTGTTTGAGAAACGGTGGCCGGAGATTCTGAGAAAAGGGGACCCGTATTACAATCCCAATTTAACATTGGACAGCCAGGATTTCTCGTTGAAAAGAATTTAGGAGGGAGACTTATGCGTTTTTTAGTAACTGGTGTGAAGGGACAGCTGGGGCATGATGTGATGGATGAGCTGGCTCTGCGGGGCCACGAAGGTGTGGGTGTGGATGTGGAGGAGATGGACATCACCGATGCACAGGCTGTGGAGCGGGTGATGAGCAGTGTCCAGGTGGACGGGGTGATCCACTGTGCCGCTTATACGGCAGTGGACGCGGCAGAGGACAACCAGGACCTGTGTATGAAAATCAACGCAGAGGGCACAGAGAATATCTGCCGGATGTGTAAAAAAATGGATCTGCCCATCATGTATATCAGCACAGACTATGTGTTTGACGGAGAAGGAGAGCGCCCCTGGGAGCCTGAGGATGAGAAGAAGCCTTTGAATGTATATGGGAAGAGCAAATATCTGGGAGAGCTGGCAGTGCAGAAATACCTGGAAAAATATTACATTGTGCGCATCGCCTGGGTATTCGGGATCAATGGCAATAACTTTATCAAAGCCATGTTAAACAAAGCCAAGACCACCAATCAGGTCTCCGTGGTCAGCGATCAGACAGGGTCCCCCACGTATACCAGAGACCTGGCCGTGCTGCTGGTGGATATGATGGAGACAGACCATTATGGGGTTTATCACGCCACCAATGAAGGTATCTGTAATTGGTATGAATTTGCCAAAGAGATATTCGCTCAGGCAGGAATTCAGATGGAAGTGACGCCAATCAGTTCAGACCAGTACCCGGCCAAGGCAACACGGCCCCATAACAGCCGTATGAATAAAGATAAGCTGGAGGAAAAAGGGTTTCGGAGACTGCCGCCCTGGCAGGATGCTTTGGGGCGGTATTTGGAGATTATCAGGGGATAGCTCTTTTGATATTGATATTTTACGGGAACGGGTTTCAAGAGTCACGAGTTTGGACAAAATAAACCAAAAATGGGATGATTATAGCATAGTGGAAAAGAGGGGGAGTGTATGTCATTGCTGCAGGAGCAGGCTGTTCAGATGATACATGGTTTATCGGATGATAATGTAAGATTTTTGATTGAAATTATTCAGAGACTTATGATTCAGGAATCTCGTATGGTAGTGGAGCAGCAGGCAGATGGCCAAAGTGGTATACAGGCGTTTGAAAGATTAAATGCTGCACGGGAAGAAATCAGGAAAGCTCTGCCGGAAGATTTTGATCCTGATAGAGAATTAGAGGAAGCGCGGGCAGAACGATATGAAAGTATTGATTGATACCAATGTAATTATTGATTTTCTAATTACGCGGGAACCGTTTTGTATGGCATCCTCAAAAATCATTGAAAAGTGTGCATGTGGAGAAATTAAAGGATATATTGCATTCCATTCTATTTCTAATCTGTGGTATATTCTGCGAAAATTTCCAGAAGATAAGCGCAGGGCTTGGATGAAAGACCTATGCAGTTTTATGCGTGTAACCGGAGCCAGTCACGAAGAAGTGGTAAAAGCGGTGGAAATGGAAACATTTAGTGATTTTGAAGATTGTCTGCAGGACAGGTGTGCGGAAAGTATTGAGGCAGAATATATTATAACCAGAAATGTTGTGGATTTTGCTGGTTCGGAGGTTACGGCTATTTCTCCAGAAGACTTTTTTAAAGTTGAATTTGGAATTGCACTGTGACAGTTATACCTATGAACCAAATGATTTGACAACAGTTATCAAGAGTCACGAGTCTGGAAAAAATAAACAAAACGGAGCTCAAAACCGTTTTGAAGAGGGGAGGCAGCTATGAAAACAGGGAAAAACAAATTTTTCATGCTCATGCCATGCATCATACTTCTGATAGGGTTTCTATGCAGCAGTGTACAGCCGGCCTGGGCATCTTCCGGTCCGTTTCCCGTCACCACTGACCAGATCCCCGGCTGGCCCCAGGCGCCGGGAATTGTGGAGACTACAGGGGTTCTCATAGAAGATTCCACAAACACCATTCTCTACAATAAAGGGATGCACGAGCGCATGTATCCTGCCAGCACCACGAAAGTGCTGTCAGCGCTGGTGGCCATCGAGAACAGCGATCTGTCTGAGGAAGTGGTATTTACGGAGACTGGTACTGCTGAGGTGACCTGGGAGAGTGCGAATATCGGCATGCAGGTGGGAGAGATCCTCACCATGGAGCAGTGTCTGTACGCCATGATGCTGGCCTCTGCCAACGAAGTTTCTACCCAGGTGGCGGAGCATGTGGGGGGCAGTGTGGAACAGTTTGTGGAGATGATGAATGAGAAAGCCCGGGAACTGGGATGTGAGGACAGCCATTTTGCTAATGCCAACGGATGGCACAATGAGGACCACTATACATCGGCATATGATATGGCGCTGATTCTGCAGGCGGCTATCAAGAATGAGACGTTTTTAACCATCAGCGGCACCCGCTCCTATACCATTCCCCCCACCAATATGAACGGGGAAGCCAGGAATCTTCATAACCATCACGCCATGATTGTGAAAGGCCACTATTATTATAAAGGGGTATTTGCCGGGAAGACGGGAAGCACCGATGAGGCGGGCAATACCCTGCTGACTGCCTGTAAGAAAAAAGGAGTAGTCTTAATCTGCATGGTGATGCAGTCCCAGGAGGCGGCTGTGGTAGATGATACGGCGAAGCTTTTTGATTATGGATATAAGAAATTCCGGAAACTGCAGATGACAGACCCTGGGCTTACAGAGGAAGGCGGATACGCTTACGTGCCAAAAGGCGTGTCAGAGCAGGACGTCACCAGCCAGGATACGCCCCAGGAGGATCTGGTATTCAGCCAGTACCTGTACCAGGATGTTCCAGTGGGGACGGCTCTCGCCGCCACCCCAGAGCCCACCCCTGTCCCGGACACTTCCACAGAAGAATTGTCCAAAGAACAGGAGACGGCGGGGGATGCTTCCTCTGAGAAAGGGGGAAGCCATCTGATTTCCTATGTGATTATGGGAGTCTTAGCCCTTTTGATTCTTCTTGGGCTTTCCCTGATAATAAAAATAATATGTAAGACCAAGAAACACTGACCAGCACAAGAGACTCACTGCCAGGCCCTGGAGGAATCCGGGAGCCTGGTATTTTAGTTCCACTTGATGGGTTCCTTCTTTCACCTCTATTCCCTGGAATCCCAGATTGGCCTTGAAAATTTCCTGTTTTTCCCCGTCCACATAGATGTTCCACCCTTTTTCAAAGGGAATGGCGAACATTACATACCCGTCCTGGGGGGCTTCTATGGTCCCTGTCAGATGGTTGTCTTTTCGGGGAACCTCTATGGACACAGCTTTTGCAGAGGCCTTTCCCGTTCCATGTTTCAGCGCATCTTCCGGCTGTCCTTCCAAAACCACATGTTCCATTATGTAGTCCTGGGCTTTCTGCCGGCCGTTTTCCTCAAGATACTGGTCAAACTCCTGGCGGGAAGCGGCGTCTGTATAGAAACGCCCCAGGGAAGTGTCATTTTTGTTTTCGTATACCTGGATTTTTCCAAATTCTTTCACCAGCCGGTAGTCCTTTTTATCAAAGGGGTCGTTTTCTTCCCCGCCCCGGGACAGGAGATAGCGGATTCCGCACAAATCGGCAAATTCATGTTCCTCCTTGATCATACGGAACCGGTAATGATTCTTATCGCCGGACCAGAAATCCGGGTACAGATTGGCGGTAAAATCAAGAATGTACCGGTTTATGGTGGAATTGTAGGTGCTCACACCCCGGTATCCCTGGGCCAGAGAGTCCATACAGATAGAACCCACATCAAAATCCTTCTCCACCCGGTAGAACTCAGGGTCTTTTTCTTCTAACCAGGCCAGGGCCTTCTGTACATCTGCATCGTATAAATCTCCCCAGTACTGGGCATTGTCTTTTCGCAGGGTCAGCCGTTCCAGGGTAGAAGTATACCCTTCGGACACCATGTTTGCGGCCACCAGACAGAAAAGGGCGGCCCACAGGCCGGTCTGTGTCCTTTTTTTCCTGCACATTCCCAGGCACAGCAAAATGATAATCATCAATACGCCTGTGACTGTGAGAATCAGCAGGTTTCGTTTGTGGGACAGGAATACCACAGAAGGGTATTTACTGATACATACAAAGATAATCAGCAGGAACGCACCGGCAAAGCCCAGCCGGCTGTACAGCTTCTTTTGTATCAGAGTATGCAGCATCTGGGCCATGATCAGACAGAAAAAAGGCATCATCAAAAATGTATGGCGGTTGATGGTGGAGGCGAAGCCATTCATCACCAGGCCAGTAAAAGGCAGGGCCGTGCAGAAAGCCAAAAGTCCCAGCAGTCCAAAACGCAGTCCTTTTTGCTTCCGGGACAGAGACATGCGGGGCAGGCAGCACACATACTGGCATCCCATCACCAGAAACAAGGTGGAGCAGAACAGGTTGGGGTCTTCATAATAATTGGTAGAGCCTGTATAGAAAATATTGTTCTCCGTTACCTGTGTCAGCCCTTCCAGATAACTGGAGAAAAACTTATAAAATAAAACCTTATAGTGATGGGGCGTATAGGGCAGCAGGCTGTGTCCCAGCCGGGCGGGCAGACTTCTCTGGCTCTCCATTCTGCCGGAAATGCCGAAAATGGTAAAGGCTGTGGGGAACATGGTCACAGCCCCCATGCCGATACCCAGCAGCATGGAGCCATAGAGAATCCCCAGCATCCGCCATTTCCCCCGGGCCATCTGCTCCTGCATGCCGAACAGCCGGACCAGAATATAAAAGCCCAGACACACAAACATCATATACCCCAGGTAAGTGCTGTACACGGTTACCAGCCACACGGCCAGCACCATGGGGGCATGGAAGCGCTGCCGGCGCAGACACCGTTCCACAGCCCAAAGAAGCAGAGGCAGATAGACTACGGCCATGCCGAATTGATAATGCTGCCCCCACACCATAAGGAAGCCGTTGAGTCCATATACATACGAAACAATACATTTTGTTTTCTCTGAAAAAGAAAAACAGGACAGGTAATGGTAAAAAACAATTCCTGCCAGCACAATACGGATCACCTGCATATATACCAGATACCAGGCAATATGTTCCGGACCGAAGACGGCACCCAGAGCGTAAATAATCATCAGGGTGGGGTCAAACATATTCAGGTTGAACATATTGGTTCCGAAACCATTATTAAAATCCCAGAAAGTGAAAGTGCCCTCCCGGATATGGCTGACAATGGTGTGGTAATGCTGCAGGTACTGCTGGACCGTATCGGAACCAATATCAAGTCCTACAAATACCCAGAGTTCATCGCCGAAAATGTAACAGCGGTAAATAAACAGGGCGCTTGCCAGGAGTAAAAGGCCTGTGAGGAAAGGCGCCCGTTTCTTTCCGATTAGAATTTCTTGCATAAAATGCTCTCCCCCTTTATTTGCTTTATCAACCCATCATATCACAAAAAGAGGGGTTATACGAGAGATATTGCAGGATTTTTCCATTGTATATATTGACAACCAGGGGATTTCAGTCTATAATTTAAAAAAGAAATATATTCGTAATAAAGTATTAATGAATTTCAGCTGATTCGAAGATAAAGTTAATATGTAGTAATAATTTAGAAAAGGATGGGCATAAAGAAGGTTATGGAGAAAAAGATTATCAAGTGGAAATTATGGGGAATTCTGATTATTGCACTGCTGATGGCAGGGGGAGCCATGATGCACATCACTGCGGTGGATGTCCATGCCGCTGTGAAAAATGGATGGGTGACAAAAAAAGGAGTCCGGTATTATTACAGAGATGGCAGGAAAGTCCGGGGAGAATGGATTCAGGACAAGAACAAGTGGTATTATCTGAAGCCGGGGACCGGACAGATGGCTGTCAAGGAATTTATCACATCCGAAGATGGAAAAAAATATTACGTCACAAAAAAAGGTGTAAGAGTTACTGGCTGGAAGACATTAAAAAAGAAGAAATATTTTTTCAGAAAAAAAGAACCAGTGGGCGCCATGCATTATGGATGGGTCACAGAGAAAACCGGAGGGGTAAAGAAAAAGTATTTTTTAAATAAGAAGACAGGTGTGCTGCAGGTTAATACTTTGTTTAAAGTGTCAAAGAAAAACTATTACGCAACAGAAGACGGAAGTCTGCAGACCGGATGGAAGAATCTCAACAGCAAACGGTATTATTTCACTCTCACAGGTACTTACACCGGATGGAAAGAGATAAAGAATAAGTGGTACTACTTCATGGATGACGGTTATATTAAGACCGGATGGCTTACATACAATGGGAACAAGTATTATCTGTCGAAAACCAAGGGAAGTAAAGGGGTCATGCTTACAGGGGTGCAGACCATCAGCGGCAAGACCTATTATTTCAATAATACCGGGGTGATGGAATATGAGGTGAAAAATGACGGCAATTCCAGCTTAGACAAACCAGGAGAAGACCATACAATTAAAAATTATCTCCTGGGGTCCCTGCAGCCAGTGGGAAGCACCCTGTATGTATGGGGAGGCGGATGGGCACAGCCCACAGCAACTTATATCGGCGTTTATCCGGAATGGATCAGCTGGTTTAATTCTAAAGGTGGTTCTTATAATTATGCAAATTATATGGATTTGTCTGCCGCTACCAGGGCGAAAGGACTGGATTGTTCCGGTTTTGTAGGCTGGACCACTTATCAGATTATGCAGACAAAGAGCGGCGTGGGAAGCGGCTACGCGGCAGAGGCTTCTACAGTTGCCAGCGTATATGCGGGAAAAGGGTATGGAAATCTGCGGTCACAGAGTAAGCTGAGCCAAAATAATTATCTGAACCAGTTTAAAGCCGGAGATGTGGGCAGTATGTCCGGACATACATTTATTGTCCTTGGACAATGTTCAGACGGCAGTCTGGTAATCGTCCATTCTACCCCGCCATGTGTGCAGATTAACGGAACAACTACGCCGTCGGGAGCTTACGACAGTGAGGCTATTACACTGGCAAAACAGTACATGAATCAGTATTATCCGGCGTTGGTACAGAAGTTTAATCTGGGGTGCAGTGTGGGAACCTCTTATATTCGGGCCAGCAATACGCTCAGGTGGAACACGAAGACCCTGTCAGACCCGGATGGGTACAAGAGCAAATCAGCAGGTCAGATTCTGGCGGATTTGTTCAGCGGCGGTACAGCAGATCCGGATCCGGTGGAACCAGATCCAGACCCTGATTCTGATCCTGTAACCCCATAATAAAGATAGAGGCGATGAAAAACATAGGCAGGTGATAAAAAGGAGATAGCCGGGAGAACCGGGTATCTCCTTCTTAATGTGCGCCTAGCGGCGTACATATCCAACAGGTGTAAGTCCCGAGTCCGCCCGGTGGTGGGAAGGAAACGTGTGGTACCTAGTACACCGGCTCCTGCTTGATCCCATAATTTTTCGGATTTCCAAATGAAAAATTACAGAAATATTACAAAAATATTGAGTTTTTATCATTTTACTCTTGAATTGCAAAAAGAACTGTGTTATGATGTATCAAGAGTTAAATAAGGGCGTATGGTACTGATTGTCATAAAGCCGTACGAAAGGGAATAGAAAGAAACGAAGGGTGAAGTATCATGAAGAAAAGATTGATATGTTATATGTTAGCACTTGTTGTTACTTTTTCTCAGGTAGTCAGTGTGGGAGCCACCAGAGAAGACCAGCTGCGTATTGAGCAGGAGGCCACCAACAACAGTCTGAATGAAGCCTATGCAGCGATTGACAGCTTAGAAGCCCAGAAGGAGGCTTTGAGCGCGGAGATTAATGAACTGGACCAGGAACTTGTAAATGTGATGGTCACAGTCAATGTACTGAAACAGGACATTGACAAGAAAGAGAAGGCCATTAAAGATACAAATAAAGACCTGAAAAAAGCCAGGAAGGATAAGAACAAGCAGTATACATCCATGAAGAAAAGAATCCAGTACCTGTATGAAAAAGGCGGGGATTCGGCATGGTTCCAGATGCTGCTGGAGTCCAAGAACCTTTCTGACATGTTAAATAAAGCAGAGTATACCCAGAAGATGTATGATTATGACCGCAAGAACCTGAAAAAATTCGAGGATACGGTCAAAGATGTGAAAAAGCTGGGAGTACAGCTGGAGGCTGAGAAAGCTGAGCTGGTAGACATGGAAAAGGAAAAAGAAGCCCAGCAGGCATCCCTGGAGGCTCAGCTGTCAGAAAAACGGGCGGCTTCTGAGGATTACGAGGCACAAATCGCCACGGCACAGTCCCAGGCTGAAGAATATGCATATCTGTTGCAGCAGCAGACAGAGGAGATTGCCCGTTTGGAAGCAGAGCGTCTGGCAGCAGAAGAAGCGGCCAGGAAAGCGGCAGAGGAAGAAGCCAGGAGACAGGCTGAGGCAGAAGAAGCAGCGAGAAAGGCTGAGGAAGCCAGACTTGCACAGGAAGCGGAAGAAGCGGCCCAGCGTGCGGCGGCAGCTCAGAGTGCGCAGGAAGATACAGCTGATGACACCAGCGATGAGGACCTGGAAGGATTCGGCGGTGAAGATACCACAGAGGATGTGGTTGAATATGAGGAAGAAGTGCCTGCAGATGACACATCTGCCGGTCTGGGTACAGATACAGGCGATACAGGATATACAGGTGATACAGGAGAGGCTGGTGATACCGGTACACAGCAGACGGACGAATACGGCAATGTGATTGACGGGTCCAGCGGTACAGGAAGCAGTACAGCCCCAGTTGTCTCCGGCGGAGGAGCAGGCCAGGATGTGGTCAATTACGCATTGCAGTTTGTGGGAAACCCCTATGTATGGGGCGGGACAGACCCGGTCAATGGCGCAGACTGTTCCGGATTTGTACAGAGTGTATATGCTCACTTCGGAGTAGCTTTGAATCGTACCTCTGAAGCTCAGCAGGCCAATGGCTACAGTGTTCCTTATTCTCAGGCGCAGCCGGGAGATTTGATTTGTTATGGAAGCCATATCGCTATTTATATGGGAAATGGACAGATTGTACATGCGTCCAACAGTGCTCCCTATCCGGCGGGAGGTATTAAGGTAAGTGACAATGCAGCTTATCGGACAATTTTAGATGTAAGAAGAGTAATTTAGATAATCAGGCTGTTCTGAGAGCGGATGCTTTCAGGACAGCCTTTTGGGGGCTTAGAGCGTCAAAAGGCCATTTTTACATATGAGAGAAAGGAGAAGGAGCTGTCTTGAAGGCTCTGGGGTTACGTGATGAGGAAAGTAACAGGAGAAAGAGAACATATGGAGAATCCGCTGGGAACCCAGCCCGTCAGCAGATTGCTGCCAAAATTTGCAATTCCGGCAATTATCAGTATGCTGGTCAGTGCACTTTACAACATTGTGGATCAGATCTTTATCGGGCAGGGGGTGGGCATGTATGGCAATGCAGCTACCAATGTGGCATTTCCCCTGACCACACTGGCAACTTCCCTGGGACTTCTTCTGGGAATCGGGGGTGCGTCCAATTTTAATCTGGAGATGGGGAGAGGGAATGAGGAAAAAGCCAAGAAGATTGCGGGCACAGCCTTTGGAAGCCAGCTGATTGCCGGAATCGCAGTCTGCATTCTTGTACGGCTGTTTCTGAAACCCATGATACTGGCTTTTGGAGCTACGCCGGAGGTTCTGGATTATGCCGTCACTTATGTGGGAATTACCTCCTTTGGTATGCCGTTTTATATTCTCACCATAGGTTCCAACCATATGGTACGTGCAGACGGAAGCCCCACCTATTCTATGATTTCCATGGTCACCGGTGCGCTGGTGAATACCATTTTGGACCCGCTGTTTATTTTTCAGTTCCATATGGGCATTGCCGGGGCCGCATGGGCCACTGTCATTGGACAGGTTCTGTCAGCTGTCATGGTATTTTGTTACTGGCCCAGGTTTAAAACAGTGAAGCTTCACATAAAAGATTTCATTCCCCATGGAAAACATCTGGCATCCATTGCCTCACTGGGAGCAGCAGCCTGCTTTAACCAGCTGGCTATGATGGCTACACAGATTGTGATGAACAATGTCCTGCGCAGTTATGGAGCTGATTCTGTGTATGGCAGTGATATCCCCCTGGCTGTGGTGGGAATCGTGGCAAAGGTGAACATGGTGTTTATGGCCATTGTGATCGGTATCGCCCAGGGTGCACAGCCTATTTTTGGCTTTAACTACGGTGCAGAACAGTACCAGAGGGTGAGGACCACCTACCGCTATGCCGGAGCGGCAGCCACGGCAGTAGCAATTGTGTCGTTTCTGGGATTCCAGATTTTCCCACGGCAGATCACCAGTTTATTTGGATCTGGAGAGGAACTGTATTATCAGTTTTCTATACAGTATTTCCGGATTTTTATGTTTTTTACCTTTTTAAATGGAATACAGCCTTTGACGGCGAACTTTTTTACATCCATCGGAAAATCCACAAGGGGTATTCTGCTGTCCATGACCAGACAGCTGATTTTTTTAATTCCTCTGGTGGTAATATTTCCCATGTTTATGGGAATTGATGGGGTGATTTATGCAGGGCCTGCTGCAGATGCGGCGGCGGGAATTCTGGCAATCTATATGGTTCGGCGGGAATTCAGACAAATGCCGCGGGAAGCGGTGCAATAATAATTGAGATATATTCTTATCATATTATGGAAAAAAACGGACATACTGTAAAAGACAAAGCAGTTATATCAAATGGTGAGAGCGCCAAAAGTCTATGTTTCACCCTCGGGATCTTTTGGCGGGCTGATCATATCATACCAGGAGGTCAGTATGTCAATTAAATTCTGTGACAGTGAAACAAGGGTAAATCTTATGCGGGCATTTGCCGGGGAAAGCCAGGCGAGAAACAGGTATGTGTTCAGTGCGGATTTTTCAAAAAAAGAGCACCTGCAGGTGATTGAGCAGGTATTTCGCTTTACCGCAGCCCAGGAACAACAGCATGCTAAAATATTTTACGACCATCTTCAGGAGCTGAATGGAAACACAATTGTCATCGACGCGGGGTATCCGGTAGATAATTACAAAGATGTGAATAAACTGCTCCGGGCCGCCCAGCACAACGAATATGAAGAGCACGACGACATATACAGTCATTTTGGAGAAGTGGCAGCTTCCGAGGGGTTTGACGCAGTGGCAGACTCTTTCCAGAGAATCGCCAAAATCGAGAAAATCCACGGTGACCGGTTCGGCCGTCTGGCACAGCTTCTGGAGGACAAGAAGTTATTCGTGTCTGATGTGGAATCAGCCTGGATGTGTCTGAAATGCGGACATGTATACCAGGGAAATGAAGCGCCCAAAGTGTGTCCTGTCTGCCGCCATGACCAGGGGTATTTCATCCGGATGGATCTGATGCCGGATTTGTCAGCAGTTAATTAATCAGGGATTGAAGCAAAAACTTGTATGGAACTACGGCCAAATGCAGTCCGGCATAGTTTCATACAAGTTTTTTATTATTTTTTCTGTCTGGGAATGAAAGCCTCCATCCTTCAGCATAACCGCGTCCACATTGACACTGCCGAACTCATTTTCAATAATATTGATTCTCTTGCCCTTTCTCATGAAGTAATCCGCATATCTGCGGATAAAAGTGGTCTTGCCTGCTCCCAGGAAACCGGTGATTAAATCTACTTTGACCATGTGTCAATCCTCCTGTTTATCTGATAGTGCAGATTTTTTAAAGAAGTTTGGGGGCTGTCCCATCAATTTCTTGAACAGCCGTGAAAAATAATTGGCATCCAGAATGCCCACTCTGGCGGCGGCATCCGACACGGACATTTTGCCAGATTGAAGATATTCCAGAGCCTTTACCACACGCAGCCAGTTTAAATAGTCCAGGGGAGATAACCCGGTGGTCTCTTTGAATACATTGCGAAAATAGCTCTCTGACAGGGAGGATGCGTCTGCAATGTCCTTTACTGTCAGAGGAGATGAGTAATTGTTTTCCAGAAAAATCAGGGAGTTTAGGATCAACTGTTTTTTCTGGGCAAAAGGTGCAGGTGGTTTTTGAGGCATGCAAAAGCGGGTGCGCTTAAAAATGACGAGTATCATCTGTAAAGCTGCAGATTTCATGTACTCAGATTCATATTAAAAGTTAATATGTTCCGCATGGATGCGCATGAGAAGAGCTTCCACATCCATGGCGGAAGCAGGGTCCAGGTGCAGAATTCCCTGCTTGGAAAGATTGTCGGTAATGACAGAAGGTTTTTGTATTTTTTTAGAACCGGTGCGCAGGGAAATGGTCTCCAAAAGACTGTCCCATTGCTGCCTCACATCGCTGAGACCGGCTGGAACCGTTGGTTCCTGAAATGTTTCCCCGTGGACATACTCTGTCAGCTGCCCCAGCCGTTCCGGAAAAAAATAGCAGTTGGCAATACTGGTATTGGGACGGACCGTATAGCCATGGGCCTCATGGGGAGGAATGATAAACACATCTCCTACAATCAGAGGGGCTTCTACGCCGCGGAAATTATGGGTGCAGGTCCCTCGTGTAACCAGCGCGAATTCATAAAACCGGTGCATGTGGGCTTGGATATGTGTCAGAGTATGATAAGTCTCAAAAGCCACGGCAATGGATGAGGTATCCGAGGCGGAAAAACAGGAGTGTGCAGAGGAGGAAAAAATCAGACTATGGAAAGACCATAATGATTTAAAAGAAACCAGGCCGCTTCTGCTGGTGGACATGGAAAACGGCTGGAACGAAGCAGTGAGATTTGACAGGGATATCCAGTGTAAGGGATATATGGCACAGGAATGCGGCGACATTTCTCCGGAAATGTTCCATGAGTTTATTTACCCCTATCATAGACAGGTGGCAGAATTTTTCGGACTGACCTGTTACGCGTGCTGCGAGGGAATTGATGAAAAATGGGAATGGGTAAAGGAGCTGCCAAATCTGCGGAGAGTGTCCATATCCCAGTGGTCAGATATGGCAAAGATGTCCGATTATCTGAAAGGGGACTTCATTTACTCCTATAAGGCAAATTCCGCCCATGTGACAGTACCTGACATGAATGAATCAGTCATCCGGGGAGAGCTGCGCCGGATGTTTGAAAAAACTCGTGAAAACCATGTGGAAGTGGTATTGAAAGACCTGCATACCATCAGTAACAAACCGGAACAGGTTATCCGCTGGGTGCAGATAGCGAG
>Ga0137308_101144_pt1 | contig 29801 bp, 34 predicted proteins | sample Inofrocosms_June_FD_97181 | JGI IMG/M metagenome (GOLD analysis project Ga0137308, IMG submission 97181) | Mouse cecal microbial communities from Vienna, Austria - N-Acetylneuraminic and N-Acetylglucosamine D2O microcosms_June | ecosystem: Host-associated > Mammals > Digestive system > Large...
AAAAAAATCACTACTATGACCTCTGCTGACTTCTGTGCGTTCAGCACTGCTTTGGGCAGTGGTTACCTCTTTCAGGGCATACCTCACAGACCTCCCCGGGTACCACACGTTTCTTTCTCTCCATCCATCTGCCACATCTATCATGCATGATTCCGTATAGTTACTGGGCTTCGGCTTGTATGGCAGTCTTACCCTCATGCATAACCTCCTATGTGATTTCTATTCGTCAGACCAGAGATTTGCCCGCAGGTTAGTATGTTCCCCACATCCGGCTTCCTTCAGATTCCGCCTCACGGCGGACACCCTTACCTTCGGCTATATCCTTCCCACTACCGGGCGGATTCGGGACTTTCACCCGTTAGAAACGTGCGCCGCCGGGCGCACCATAAAAATGTGCATGGTCTGGCAGCTTTCCTCTGCCAAAATCCATGCACATTTTTATCTTTCTAATCTTTACGACCGCTCAGATATCTTCATCACAGCTAATTTCTTACTATCCCCCACGCCTCCACGAGCCGCTCCATCTGCCAGGCGGCGTTTGCCGGGCTGGTTGAAGGCAGCTTGATGATTTCCCGCTCCGTCTGCGGGTACGAATATTTCCGGTACAGCTCACACGCTTTCGCCCCGTTCCCATAAATATTTCTGACAGGCGTCCGCTCCAGAATCACCGACAAATCCGCCGGAACCACATTTTTAATAGAGCTGTCGCTGGAACCAATGATATCACACTGGGCAATCACATCCCACACGGCAATGTGCTGTCCCAGCAGAAACTCTTTCTTTTCTTCCACTGTCCGAGGAACCGCGCACCCTGTCACTGCTGCCAGCACCTTCCAGAAGCGGTTCTGGGGATGGCCGTAATAAAAATGATTCTCCCTTGATTTCACTGACGGAAAGGTACCTAATATCAAGACCTCCGAATTCCCGTCAAAAACCGGCTCGAAACTGTGGGATAATGTCTGATAATTATTCATCTGCCTTCTCCCTGCCTTTCTCCGCTGTATTTTACAATTAAAAGCTCCACGCCCATCGTGTCATTCATCATGCCTGATTTCACGGCTTCTTCCATATCCACACAGTCTTTCACCACCGTTTTCAGTTCCTTCAGGCCAAAACTCCTCGCCTGCCTTGCACAGTTCCGCACGATAAAGCTCTGTATCTTCAGCTTCTGGGCGATGGTATCCTGTGAAAATCCCTGCTCCAGCATATCTTTCACCTGCATCAGAAGATTAAACTGTCTTGTAATCAGGTATAAAATACGCATAGGCGGTTCTTTCAGCGACAGCAAATCATAGTAAAGCGCCAGCGCCCTTTTCTGCTTTCCCTCGGAAACTGCATTTATCATATCAAAAATCTTATTTTCTGTGCGTACCGTACAGATTTGCTCTACGTCCTCCGATGTAATAACGTCCCGTCCCGCGGTGTAACACAAAAGCTTTTCCAGCTCATTCTGAATAAATTCCATATCGCTGCCTGTACGCGTAAGAAATAACTCCATTGTAGCGGACGTAATATTTTTTTTCTCTTTCCTGAGCGCGCTCAGCACCCAATTCATCAGCGTTTTTTCAGTTTGGCGTTTCATCTCCACGGCACGTCCCGCGCTGCTCCCCGCTTTATACAGCTTCCCCCGCCTGTCCACTTCATTTTCCACGAATACCATGCAGGTCTCTTCCGGCATCCGGGGTATGTATTCTGCCAGCTCCGGGGAAGCCGCCTTAAAAAAGCCGCTGTTCTCGATCAGCACCAGACGCCTGTCCGCAAAAAAAGGCAGCGTCTCTGCCCTCTCGATCACTTCCCGAATCTGAATGCCCTTGCCTTCGTATGCCGACAGATTCATCGTATCCCCAGATGGCAGCACCGCATCTTTCAGTTTCTTTTTATAAAGGTTTTTCAGGTAAACTTCTTCTCCATATAGAAGATACACTTTTTTCAGCTTGCCGCTCTCTAAATCTTCCTTCAGACTCTTCATCCCAGCCTCCTGTCACGGCATTTTTACTATCTCAGAAAAGTTACTTTTTTCTTAATTCCATTTAAATGCTGCTTTCTCCCTGCCGTATTTGAACTTAGTTTATCATAAATACCTGCGTTTTAAAATGGGAAAGTTAATCTTTCAGAAAAACTTCGTAACAGTTCAGCCTTCGGCTTCCTGTTACTGGCATCAAGCCATGCAAAACCACTTCGTGGCGGCTTGACGCCCCTCAACCGCAGCGCTACTCCACGGACTTTGCAGCAAGTGCAAAGTCCTGCGCTGAACTGTTACAAAACTTCCCCTCGCCATTTTCTTTACTGTTCCATCGCTTCTGCCCGCATCTGCTTTTTCCTTTTCGTCATCAGTCCGCCGATGCGTCCCGTTTCTTTAGCAGACAATGACTTCCATCCATTCTCCATAACACGCTCCAGAAGCCCCAGTTCTTCTGCAATTTCATACTTCAGTTCTTCCTCCGGCGTAAGATTTTCCAAATCGATCTTCTTTTCTTTCTTAGACATAAGTAGACCATACTCCTTTCTGGCTTTTTCTGGAGTATGGCCCATTTACGCGTATTTATACAGCCAAATCGTTCTGATTGGCTCATTGCCCGCAAAGCTTAATACTCATAAGGTATAATAACTGCGGCTACAATATAAATAACAATTCCTGTGGTAGTACATCCCAGCAGCACTGCCAGAAGACGGATTAACGTGGGGTCTATATTTAAATATTCCCCGATTCCGCCGCACACTCCGCACAGCATCTGATTTGTTCTTGATTTGTATAATTTTTTCGACATATCCTTTTCCTTTCTGAAATCTGTTTTCCTATTCGCCCTCAAAAGTCACTGCAACGCTTCCTATACCGCACTCGATTTCCATCTTGCGTCCTGCCCCATTGTCAATTTTCTTTTCTCCCGGAATCCCGCTGTAGCTATTCTCTCCCACAAGCACACTTCCGATTCCGCAGGATACTTTATAGTCAAAATCTTCCTCTTTATTATCCAGAGCCAGAACTACTTCTCCTACTCCGCATTCAATCTCGCCGCCGTCTCTTATCTGCCCGTTTACCAAAACACTGCCTACCCCGCATTCAAGTTTCAGTTTTTCGCAGTCCAGCCATTCAGCTTCCAGGCTTCCCACTCCTACCTCCATTTCCACCTTCTGAAAAACCGTCCCTTTCGGTACTTCGATGGTAATCGTTTCCTCTCTGCCTGCCGACAAGAAAAATTCCCTCTCACTTTTCAGCTTCAATGTCTTTCCATCCTGGCGGCACTCGAAAGACTTTCCGAGATGTGATCCATATACGTGGAAACTCCCATCCTGGCTCTCCGTAATTGTCATTTCCGTAACGTCAATCTCAAGATCAAGCTTCTCAATTCCGTCAAAATCCTGGCTGAACTCAAAATCATCCCTATCTGTTCCTTCGTGCTCCCTGATGCGTTCCCTGTAAAACGGGATATCCCGCAGCTCCGAAAGACTCACGCCGCATGCCGCGCCGGCAATACAGAATGCGATTCCCACTACAGCCAATACCGCCGCTATAATCAGCCAGATCTTTGTTGATTTCCTCATGCGGCATATCCCCCTTTCTTAAAAATCTTCCTGCACAGCTCCGTAAATTTCCGAAGTGTCCACGGAATAACTTTCCGAATCACCCAAATGCAGGCTAGCGTCAGAAGGATTCCCACTGCGAACGCCAGAAATCCGCTGCCAAGCAAAAGAAATCCCAGTCCGGGCGTCAGAAAAACTTTCGCAAATCCAGTTCCCACAAATACAACTCCAAGAATAATTGCTGCAAACGCACATACAGGAACTACGATCAGAACTCCCATGACGCCGCCCAGCAGCCCCATAATCCCTCCAAAGATTCCTCCGGCAGCTCCCAGCAGCACCGGAAATGCAACAATGCACAACATGATAATCAGAAGAATCTCTCCCCTGCTCCTCTTTCTCTTTTCCGGCTCCCCGCCTTCATAATATCTGTAATTCTCATCTTTATCTTCATGCAGATTCCCAACTCTCGGCTGCGGAACTTTGTTGTCCTCACGAAAACGGTCGTCCTGATAGCCCCGCTCCGTATACTCGCCTGCCTCATCGTTCCCGCCGTTCAGCCCATCTTTGATAATGGCAGCTACCCGCTCCGGGCTGCCCAGAGTCTGTATTACTTCCTGCTCCTTCTCCGGTCCCGCCTCATCAAAATAATCCTCATACCAGGACAGCGCCTCTTCCTTTTCGTTGTCTGGAACATCCTGTAAAAGATAAGCCAATTGTTTCATATATTCTGTACGGCTCATACTGCTCCTCCTGTAAATATTTTCATAATTTTTGACGAATACTCCCTCCACTCTGCAATGTACAGATTCAGCTGCACGCTGCCTTTTTCCGTAATTTTGTAATAGCGGCGGTTCCGCCCTCCAAACTCCCTGTCATATACCTCCAGGCAGTCATCCTTCTGCAGCCGTCGGAGCACCGGATACAAGGTTGATTCAGAAACCTCAAGCGCCAAGCGCACATCCTGGGTGATACGGTATCCATAAGTACCCTCCTCCTCCTTGGAAACCACAGCGAGCACAATAGCATCCAACAATGCCGCACCCGTATTAAATACCATTCCATCACCTCGCTTACTTCTTTTTTACTTTTATAATATTACTTTATTTTCTATATTATATGCTGTATAATATAATTTGTCAACTATCAATTCAAAAATGCCGGGGCTTCCACCCCGGCGCTCTGTTATTCCCTTCATTCACATTTTCTCTGCCACTTCCCCGCGTTTTTTATAAATACTGTCTGCCGGAACTACCTCACGCACCGACGACAAAGGGTAAATACTACTGCGCGGCCCAACAACCGTGCCCGGATTCAGGATAGAGCCGCATCCGACTTCCACCTCATCGCCAATCATGGCTCCAAACTTTTTCAGCCCTGTCTCCAGGCGCTCTGTTCCGGCTTTGACAATGACCGGCTTTTTGTCTGATTTTACGTTCGACGTAATAGAGCCTGCGCCCATATGCGCCTTATATCCCAGGATAGAATCGCCTACATAATTATAATGGGGCACCTGTACTTTATTAAAGAGAACCACATTTTTCAGCTCTGTAGAATTTCCTACGACGGCCCCCTCGCCTACCAGGGCATTTCCCCGTATAAATGCGCAGTGGCGTACCTCTGCCTCTTTTCCGATAATCGCCGGACCGTGGATATACGCGCTTTCCGCTACTTTTGCCGACTTTGCGACCCAGATATCCTCTCCCCGCTTCTCATACTCCTCTTCGCTCAGCGTATTTCCCAGCTCCATTATGAAATCACTGATTTTCGGCAGCACCTCCCAGGGATATTCCGCCCCTTCGAACAAATCTTTCGCGATAGTTTCGTCCAAATTATACAGGTTTTTGATCCTACATGTATCCATCATTTTTTCGCCCCTTTCTTATAAAATTCTGCGGCAACACGGAAATTATTGCGCAGCACATAACTATGGTTATTTTGCAGCACATTCGCAGTCCTTCCCCGGATGAAGCCCGTAAGCTTCTCCATATATTCATCCGGAGTAATTTCTCCTTCCGCCACATAAGTAAGCCCTTTCTCCCAGCTTGCCGTCAGCTCTGGATTCAACAGGGATTTTATCGACGCGTTCACTACCTCGTAAATCATCTCCCCCAGAAGCGTAGGGTTCAGAATCTGAGTCTTTTTATTTAGGGCGATATACTTATTCGCCACAAGCTTTTTGAGAATTTCTGCCCGGGTCGCGCTCGTTCCGATACCGCTTCCTTTTATCTGCGCCCGCAGCTCTTCGTCCTCTATCAGCTGCCCTGCGTTTTCCATTGCCAGAATCATCGAACCGGAATTGTACCGTTTGGGCGGAGAAGTCTCGCTTTCCTTTATCTGCAGCGCTTCTACCGGAAGCTCCATCCCCTTTTTCAGATTTTTCAGAGCCTCAATAAACGCCGCGTCCGCTTTTACTTCCGCTTCTTCGTCCTTCTTTTTGCTCTCCTTCGGTATGCCTGCCACTTTCAGATAGCCCTCAGAAACCAACACTTTAAAGCTGCTGAAAAAAGCTTCCCCCGACATCTCCGTCACCAGACTCACTTTCTGATAAACCGCAGCCGGATAAAAAATGCTCAAAAACCTCCTCACTACTGCCTGGTACACACCCACCGAACGCTCTGACAGAGATCGCAGCGCCCCGAGCCCCTGCCCCGTAGGAATGATTGCATAGTGGTCAGTAATCTGTTTATCATTTACATAGCGGGTAGACGCTATTTTCTTATGCGTGCCCGCCTCCAGCACTTCCTCTGCAAAGCCCTCTGCCCAAGGTATGCCTTTCAGCCCCCCGATATTCTTATGGATTTCCTTTGCCACCGCGGTAGAAAGCACCCTGGCGTCCGTCCTTGGATAAGTCACCAGCTTTTTTTCATAAAGTTCCTGCACAATACGCAGCGTTTCATCAGGGCTGATTTTAAACATCCGGGAACAGTCGTTTTGCAGCTCTGCCAGATTATACAGCAGCGGCGGATTTTTATTTTCCTTCTTCCGCTCAATAGATTTCACCCTTGCTTTAAGAGGCGGCTCCTGAGACAGCTTTTCTATCAGCTCTTCCGCGTCCTTTTTCTCCTTAAAGCCATTTTCCTTATAAAGCTTTGGAGACTGAAAATAGGCCGAGCCTTCCACCGCCCGGAATTCCCCGTCAAAATTTTTCCCGTTATAATCTAATGTATTCAGCACACGGTAAAAAGGCGTCTTTACGAACTGCCGGATTTCTCTTTCCCTCCGTACAATCATGCCCAGCACACAGCTCATTACACGTCCCACGGAAATCACCGTGTATTTCGTACCCATGCAATTCGAGAGCAGATTTCCGTATTTTAGTGTCAGAAGGCGGGAAAAATTAATTCCCATCAAGTAGTCCTCTTTTGCCCGCAGATAAGCGGCTTCCGACAGATTATCATATGCCGACAAATCCTTCGCTGTCTCTATTCCGTGCAGGATTTCCTCTTCTGTCTGGGAATCAATCCACACACGCTTTCTCTGCTTTCCTTCTACCTGTGCCTCCTGCTCCACCAGCCTGTAAATATACTCACCTTCGCGCCCGGAGTCAGTACACACATAAATCGTATCCACATCCTTGCGGTTCAGCAGCCCACTTACGATTTTAAACTGCTTCTGAACGCCCGGTATCACCTCATACAGAAATTTATCCGGTATAAAAGGAAGCGTTTCCAGGCTCCACCGCTTATATTTGGGATCATAAATCTCAGGATAACTCATTGTCACCAGATGCCCTACGCACCAGGTAATAATCACATCCTCACCTTCCAGGTAACCATCCCGCCTGGATGTATTCCTTTTCAGTGCTTTTGCAAATTCCTGCGCCACACTGGGCTTTTCGGCTATATATAATGCTTTCGACATCCAAAACCTCATGCCTGCCTGCTAAACCGGCAAGTCTTTCTTTGCAAACTGCTTCATCCCTATCTGATAAAATACCGCTCCCACAACTGCCAGAAGCGGAAACTTCCAGAAAACGCTCATGCTTTCTTCCAGGACGTCCGCAGTATTAAATAACGTAAACATAGTTGCAAACTCCAATGCTTCCAGACTTCCTCCCAGGTTTGCCAGCATCCGTATCAACAGGAAAATCATCGGAATCCCCGCCCCAATTGTCAGGGAAAATCTGGTATCATTACTGATACAGGAAGCCATGAAACTGATACCGCTCAGACAGAACGCCAGGCAGAAGCCTCCGGCATTCAACAGCAAGAACGGAACTATCTCCAGCTTTCCCCGAAAAAATACAGCGCAGGCGCCCAGCCCTGCCGCTGTCGTACACAAAAACATCGCAAAAAGCCCCGCCGCCAGAAAAACAGCCTGAGTTCCTGCGATACGCTCTCTCTTATTTGGCGATGCCAGGAGATATACCATAGTACCCGACTCTACCTTCTGCGCCACCAGCCTGTTCGCGGCAATACTTCCGTAAATCATGGAAATAAGAGGATTAAAAAAAGCAAACGAATGAGACGCCAGATATGCAGTTAAAGCATCCGCTCCCATATCTATTCCAAGCACTGCCGCTATTTCCGCAGGAATCCCACGGAATACACGGCCGTTTCCCGGCGCCGAAGCAAACATACTCAGTACCAGAAACATCTGTAGGACTAAGATACCCGTGAAAATCATCCATAGCTTTCCACTCGTCTTTATTGTCCGTTTCAAAAGAGGGGCGCTAAACACGTGTATCACCTCCATAAAAATGTATAAACACATCCTCCAGGCTCTGCGCCACCGTCTCCAGCCCCACCACCTGATAGCTTCCAAGCGCTTTTACCAGCGGCATCATTTCTCCCTTCAGGCTGACTGTAATCTGCCGTCCGCTGAGGCTTATCACTTCAAACCCCTCCCTGGCAAAACGCTGGGCATCCTCGTCTGTGGCAAAACTCACAATATAGGACTTCTTCTTAGCCGCGCGGATTCCCGCAATATCATCTACATTCACCATAAGCCCCTTCTTAATCATCCCAACCCTGTCGCAGATACGCTCCACTTCTTCAAACGTATGGGACGCAAAAAGAATTGTCTTTCCCTTGCCTTTCTCTTCCAGAATCAGATCGTTGAGCCGCCCCTGCATCAATGCATCCAGCCCGCCCATTGGCTCATCCAGCAGAATCACCGCCGGATCATGCATAAAAGCACACACAATCCCTACTTTTTTCCTTGTTCTCCTGGACATTTTTCGGATACGCTCATCCAAATCCAGCTCAAAACGTTCCGCGACCTGCTGTGCCCTCTCAATACTTTTAATCCCTTTTATCTCTGCCATAAAACGCACAAATGCAAGCCCCGTCATATCTTCCGGCAGGGAAATCTCTTCCGGCAGATATCCTGTAAATTCCATAATTTCCGCCGACCTGGTATGGCAGCTCTTTCCGTTAATAAAGCACCGCCCACGGCTGGCTGAAGCAAATCCCAAAAGCTGGCTGATGACTGTAGTTTTCCCTGCGCCTTCCGGTCCGAGCAGCCCAAACACTTCCCCGTTCTCTACTTCAAACGACAAATCAAAGATTCCCTTCCGTCCTCCGTAATCTTTTGTCAAATTCTTCACTCTTATCATTTATCTTACAGCCCTTGTTTTCCATAATATAAAGCATATATACACATAACTGTCCCGGCAAACCCCCGAATCGTTACGTGTCCGCATACGGCAAAATGGCTGCCGCCGGAGCAGGCCGGTCTTTGGCCCGCCGCCCTTAAAATCGCAGCAGCCTCTTTATTTCAAAAACTCTATTTTGCCTTAATATATCCTTTCGCTGTCAGCGTCTCTGCACACAGTACGGCGCCGCCTGCCGCGCCCCTGACAGTATTGTGGGAAAGCCCCACAAATTTAAAATCATAAACCTTATCCTCACGGATTCTTCCCACGGTAACTCCCATTCCGTTTTCATAATCTACATCAAGCTGCACCTGCGGCCTATTGTCCTCTTCCATATACTTAATAAACTGCTTCGGCGCGCTTGGCAGCTCCAGTTCCTGAGGCAGGCCTTTGAACTCTGCAAGCTTCCGGATTAACTGCTCTTTCGCAGGTTTCTTTTTAAATTTCACAAATACAGCCGCCGTATGCCCGTTCAGTACCGGGACACGAATACACTGGCAGGTGATAACCGGAGACTTTGCAGGCTTAATCACGCCATCCTCAATCTTTCCCCAAAGCCTCAGCGGCTCCATCTCGCTTTTCTCTTCCTCCCCGCCGATATATGGGATAATATTCTCCACCATTTCCGGCCAGTCTTTGAATGTCTTTCCTGCTCCTGAAATCGCCTGATACGTAGTCGCTACCACCTCATAGGGCTCAAACTCTTTCCACGCCGTCAGTACCGGCGCATAACTCTGGATAGAACAGTTCGGCTTCACCGCAATAAAACCTCTTTTCGTTCCCAGGCGTTTCTTCTGGAACTCAATCACCTCGAAATGCTCCGGGTTAATCTCCGGCACTACCATCGGCACATCCGGCGTCCATCTGTGGGCGCTGTTGTTGGAAACTACCGGCGTTTCTGTCTTCGCGTACTCTTCCTCGATTTTCTTTATCTCATCCTTCGACATATCCACCGCTGAAAATACAAAATCAACGCCGGAAGCCACTTTATCTACTTCATTTACATTCATAACAACGATATTCTTTACCGCCTCAGGCATCGGGGCAGTCATCTTCCATCTGCCGCCCACTGCCTCCTCATAAGTCTTTCCCGCACTTCTCGGACTCGCCGCCAGAGTAACAACCTCAAACCACGGATGATTTTCCAGCAGGGAAATAAATCTCTGCCCCACCATCCCGGTAGCTCCTAAAATACCTACTTTCAATTTTTTATCCATTTTTCCATCCTCCTCATATCCTGCTGCCCTGTGCGTGCGGCAATTTTTGTCTCCGCTTCGCGCACATCTGTCTTTTCTTGGAATATACTATACTATTTTCCCGCAAAAATCAAGAGGTTTTTGTTACGGTTTCCATCATCGTTTCCACAAGCTTTATGCAATCTATGCACAAATCTACGCAAACATCTCCCCGCTGCCTTCATTCTCCAGATATGCCTGGTTCCGCACAATTACCCGCTTCATAGCATCCTCCCCCGGCGCGCCAATCGTCGTACGCTTCTCCACACAGGTTTTCATGCTGATAGCTTCATAGATGTCTTCCTCAAATACGGGGCTGATGGACTTATATTCTTCCAATGTCATATCGTCCAGCGAAATATCTTTTCCGATACAATGCAGCACCAGCTGTCCCACGATTCCATGTGCGTCCCGGAAAGGCACGCCCTTATTTACCAGGTAATCCGCGGCATCTGTCGCATTGGTAAACCCATTTTTCGCGCTGCTTTCCATCTGTTTTTTATTCACCTTCATCGTCGCAATCATTCCATGAAACAGCGAAATGCAGCCCTTTACCGTATCGATCGCGTCAAACGTCAGCTCCTTATCCTCCTGCATATCCTTATTGTATGCCAAAGGCAGCCCTTTCATGGTCGTAAGCAGGGACATCAGCGCCCCATACACACGCCCCGTCTTTCCCCTCACCAGTTCTGCAATATCCGGATTTTTCTTCTGCGGCATAATGCTGCTTCCCGTACTATAAGTATCATCCAGCTCCACAAATTGGTATTCATTGCTGTTCCAGATGATGATTTCCTCCGAAAACCGGCTCAAATGCATCATGATCGTGGACAGCGCTGAAAGCAGCTCTATCAGATAATCCCTGTCTGCCACGGAATCCATGCTGTTCAGCGTCGGGCCGTCAAAGCCTAACAGTTCAGCCGTATACTCCCGATCCAACGGATACGTCGTACCGGCCAGCGCTCCGGAACCAAGAGGACAGAAATTCATCCGCTTATAAATATCCGCCAGCCTCTGCCTGTCCCGCTTAAACATCTCAAAATAAGCCCCTGCATGATGCGCCAGGGTAATCGGCTGGGCTTTCTGCAGATGCGTGAATCCCGGCATATAAGTATCCAGGTTCTCTTCCATGATATGCAGCAAGGTAGACAGCAGCTCCTTCAAAAGCCCGTCCAGCTCTTTCACCTCATCCCGCGTATAGAGCTTCATATCCAGCGCCACCTGGTCGTTCCTGCTCCGTCCTGTGTGAAGCTTCTTTCCCGCATCGCCAATCCTGTCTATCAGATTTGCCTCCACAAAGCTGTGGATATCCTCATAGGCGTCTGTAATTTCCAACGTCCCATTCTCCACATCCCGGAGTATGCTGTAAAGCCCTCCCAGAATCTGCTCCTTTTCTTCTTCTGTCAGAATTCCCTGCTTTGCCAGCATCGTCACATGTGCCCTGCTTCCCTCAATATCCTGCCTGTAAAATTTCTTATCAAATGAAATTGATGCGTTAAAATTATAAACCAGCTGATCCGTCTCCTTCGTAAAACGGCCGCCCCATAACTGTGCCATCTTTTTATCCTCGTTTCATCACATTTTAGCGCTTTTCCGGAACAGCGCGCCGCCCCGGATGCCTCCTTTTCCAAATTCAAGTCTTAGCTTATCACATTTCACTCCATTCCACAAGAGCAGCTTCTGCCACATCCTCAAGAATATGTATCCCCCTTTACATGCGCAGTCCTTTTCGTTATACTGGCTGTAAACATTGAAAGGAACTTACATCCATGAAACCTGAACAAAAGTTTTCCGGTATCTCAGGCAGCACGTTAAAAATCATCGCAATCCTAAGTATGCTGATCGACCATATCGGAGCCGCTGTCTTAGAACGCGGACTCCTTGCTTCTGCCTGGGTCAAAAATGACGCCGCCCTTTTTGACAAAATCCGTGCCGTTGACAGAGTTCTGCGCCTAATCGGACGTCCGGCGTTTCCTATCTTTTGTTTTCTTTTAGTTGAGGGATTTTTACATACGAAAGATTCCAAAAAGTATGCCTTACGGCTTCTGGTTTTTGCCTTCATTTCCGAAATTCCATTTGATTGGGCGGTTCGGGGAAATGCTGTGGATTTCCGCGCCCAAAACGTATTTTTCACACTGCTCATTGGGCTCCTGGTGATGATGGCGGCCTCTTATTTCTCCAAAAACATATGGCTGCAGGGCCTCATTTTCGCTCTCGGTCTAGGCGCAGGCTATGTCCTTAAGACAGACTACGGATATAAAGGTGTTTTTCTGATTGAACTCCTATATTTTCTTCGCTATGACAGAAAAATGCAGTGTATTGCCGGAGCGCTGGCTTTTAGCTGGGAGACGACAGCCCCTATCGCCTTTCTTCCCATCCTGGCTTACAATGGAAAACGCGGACTGTCCATGAAATATCTCTTCTATCTGTTTTACCCTGCGCATCTGCTGATTCTCGCGGGTATCGCACAGTACTGCGCGGCGCTGTAAACACTGTTACGAAAAAGGCGGCGGAAGCTACGCTTCCACCACCAGATATTTTCCGCTCGGCAGCTTAAACACTTCCGAGGTTTCTTCCAATTCTTTCTTTGATAATCCGGACACGTCCATACCGCTCTCCTCAAAATACTCACGTACTTCTTTCAGCGAATTCAATACAACTGCCAGGTTATCCTCCAAAAATTCTTCTGCTTCCTTCTCATTCTCTACTACTTTTTCATCAAAAAGCTGAAGCTGATTCTTTAAAAAAGTTTCCACACATTCTTTGCTAAACATCCCTTTTCCTCCCGTCATGTAAAATCTTACAACAATTTTCTCAATACGTTCAGCACGCCGTCCTCTGTATGCTTCCCGGCAGTATACCTTGCCGTTTCTTTCACAGCCTGGGCCGCATTTTCCACCGCGTAGCTCTCTCCCGCTGCACGCAGCATACCGATATCGTTCATATTGTCTCCAAACGCCATCGTCTCTTCCGGCAGAATATGAAGTTTCTCCTGAAGTTTTTTCAAAGCATTTCCTTTGTCTGATTCCAGGTTCATAAAATCCAGCCAAATATCTCCTGCAATCGCCACATTCAGCCTGTTCTTATACTTCTCAAGAAATTCCGGCGCAAGCTCCTGAATACCATGCTTTTTGTAAACCGCACATTTGATAATCTCAATCGGGGCTTTCAGCACATCGTCTACATGATGTACATCATAATGATAGCCATTTATCAGAAAATCATCCAGTTCTTCACTTTCCTGTTCTAAATAGCATTCCCCCTTTCGGGTGGATATGACGCTGTAGCAGCCCGGAAGCGTCCTGACTTTCTTCACCACTTCCTCCAGAAGTCCCCTGTCCATAAGCGTGGCATAAATTTCTTCTCCGCTATACATAACGCTCGCTCCATTGTCTGCAATAAAATAAATATCGTCCTTCACCGGCTGAAACAGCCTTCTCAGACTGGCATATTCCCGTCCGCTTGCCGCCGCAAAAACAATGCCTTTTTTCTTCAGCTCTCTAATCACGGTAAAAATCTCCGGGTTTATTCCATCTGTTCCTTCTTCCAACAGCGTCCCGTCAATATCCGATGCAATCAGTTTTATCATACTTCCCCCTTCCCGACGCATTTGCAGCGCCGCCTTAGAAAACTCTCTATCTCCGAAGGATGCCCCGCAATCCAATCTGCGCGGTTTTCCTCAAGCTCTTCTCTGCTTCGGAATCCCCACAGCACGCCGATTGTAAACATCCCTGCTGCTGTTCCGGTCTGCATATCCGTGTCCGTATCTCCTATATAAAGACATTCTGACCTTTCCACGCCAAAGTATTCTGCAATATGCAATGCCCCTACAGGGCTTGGCTTTCTGGGAATCTCTTCTGTCTGCCCCTGTACATAATCAAAATGTCCCTTTCCAAAAAGCTTCTCTACAACATCCACCGCCTGGGCATTGGGCTTATTGGAAAGCACGGCGAGCTTCATTCCCTTCTGCTTCATCGTTTCCAGAAGATGAAGGATTCCGTCATAAAGCTGTACATGATACATACAGTTCTCGCCAAAATATCTCCGGTACAGCCGCTGCATTTCCTCAAATTTGCTGCATGTTTCATCTCCTCCGGCTCTCAGACAGCGCCTGATTAACTCTTCTGCGCCATCCCCCGCAAAGGTTTTGAAACGCTCCGCCGGCTGCTCCAAAAGCCCCAGTTCACGAAGCGCCAGGTTTGCTGAATATGCCATAGAGTCCACCGTATCCGCCAATGTCCCGTCTAAGTCAAAAATCCCTGCTTTATACATACACGCATTCTCCATTCCTTTCATTCTCACATAACGGCTCTGCCAAGCCTGTACCAGACGCTGGGAAACCTGCCCCTTTTTTCTCCTGAACTAGAATAACACGATTTTTGTACAATTACAACTGAATGTGTTATACTGTAGCAGAGGTGAGCTTATGCTATTTTATGACTATCTGACAGATTTTATCTTTACCGAAAATGTACCGGAGAATGCGGATATTATTTTTGTCCCCGGAGGCGGGTATGGGGAAATTGCTGAGAATGCAGCAAAGCTCTATCACAAGGGCTATGCCCCATTGATTCTGGTGTCCGGAAAATACAGTATCACAGACGGATATTTTTCCGGGGTAAAATCCCCCGCACGCTACCGTAAAAATTCCTATGCGGCAGAATGTGAATTCCTCTCGGATATCCTTCTGGAAAACCAGGTTCCTCCCGAAGCCATTTTACAGGAAAAGCAGGCTTCTTATACTTATGAGAATGCTATCTATTCGAAAAAAATGACGGACGAACTGGGCATTTCTGTTCGGACTGCCATTATTTCCTGCCAGGCTTACCATGCCAAGCGGTGTCTCCTTTATTTCCAACTGCTCTACCCGGAAACGCGGTTTCTGGTCTGTCCTGCCGTGACCAGAGGCATTTCCAGAGAAAACTGGCAGGATGACCCGGTAAAAATCGACCTGGTTCTGGGAGAAGTGGAACGGTGCGGAAGCCAGTTCCACGACATCTTGAAAAACCATCTGAACGGTGCTATACTTTAAGGCACGGTCTGTACACCGGATTTTACCAAAGGAGAACTCGTTTATGAAACGCAAAGCACTAAAAGCCGCTTTTCCATTGACGCTTCCCGTCATGGCAGGCTATCTGTTTTTGGGCCTTGGATTTGGAATCCTTCTTGCAAGCAAAGGCTTTTCTTTTCTGTGGGCCGCTTTTATGTCCATTATCATTTATGCCGGCTCCATGCAGTATGTAGCCATTGATTTACTGGCAGCCGGAGCTTCTTTCATTACAACCGCTATCATGACGGTCATGATACAGATACGCCATCTATTTTACGGACTTTCCCTGATTGTAAAATACAAAAACGTGGGAAAGAAAAAATGGATGATGATTTATGAGCTGACAGACGAAACCTACTCGCTTATAGCCACCAGCGAACCTCCGGAAGGCGTGGATGCGGGATGGTTTTACTTTTTTATTTCCCTTTTAGATCACTCTTACTGGATTTGCGGCTGTACGCTTGGCGCCCTGTTCGGCTCGCTGGTAAAGTTCAATACGAAGGGCGTGGATTTTGTCATGACCGCCCTGTTTCTTGTGCTTTTTGTTAATCAGTGGCTGGATACCAGGGAACACCGCCCGGCCCTTATTGGCGTCGGCTGTTCCATTTTGTGCCTTATTTTCTTTGGCGCAGACAATTTTATTGTCCCGGCGATGCTGTCCATCCTGGCAATCTTAAGTATTTTCAGAAAAACACTGGATAAGGAGGAAGAAAAACATGCGGATTCCTGATTCACAAGCTCTAATTATGATTTTTATTATGACAGCTATCACATTTTTTATCCGTGTCCTTCCCTTCCTTCTATTTCCGGGGAATAAAAAAACGCCTGCTTACATACTCTATCTTGGAAAAGTACTTCCTTATGCGATTATCGGTATGCTGGTGGTCTACTGCCTAAAAGATGTTTCTCCGCTCACCGCGCCTTTCGGCCTGCCCGAACTTCTGGCTGCAGTGGCTATCGTTGCCGTACATCTTTGGAAACGGAACACGCTGCTTAGTATCGGAGGAGGCACGCTGTTTTATATGTTTTTGGTTCAGTGCGTTTTTTAAATTTTTCCCCTTTTCTTTTTACCCAAAAAGTATTACAATAGTCCTATCCCATTTGAAAGGAGTCAAATTATGGCAAAACGTCATGGAAAACTCATATGCGCCGCAATCATCGGCGCGGCAGTCGGCTGTGGACTGGCATATTTGAATAAATGCAAAAAAGAAGAATCCTGGGATGATGATTTCGATGATTTTCAGGATGAACTGGATGATGATTTTGACGAAGAAGAAGTTACTGCTTCCAGAGAATATGTTACGATTCCAAAAGAAGCAGCTGAGACAGTAAAAGACGCAGCAAAAAATGTAAAAAATGCCGCTGTAGATGCCGCAAAAGATATAACAGACGCAGCCGCAGATGCTGTTGAAAATGCAAAAGATACCCTGGAAGATACTGCTGAAGATATAAAAGACGGGGCAAAAGACGCAGCACAGGCTGTTGCTGACGCCGTATCCGAAACCGTAGACCGGGTAAAGGAGAACGTAAACAAAAATAAATAGCCTTGAATGCAGGCAGTGGATGGAGTGATTTTCCATCCACTGTTTATTTTTGTTCTAAATTTAATGGATACACTGCTGCGGACAAGCCTTCTTACACTGTCCGCAGCGTATACATTCCGGATGATTTGGATTTTCCGCCGGGTTTACCTGCATCTTGCAGACTTTCGCACAGGCGCCGCAGCCCACACATTTTTCTCTGTCTATCCGGTAGCGGAACACCGAAATAGGGTTAAACACGGAGTAAACAGCTCCAAGCGGGCATATGTATTTGCAGAATGGCCGATAAATCAGAATAGACAGGAAAACTGTAAAAAGAAGCAGCACGTTTTTCCAGGCATACAGCCATCCCAGGGCACCGTGCATGGATTTATTCAGCAAAACCAGCGGAATGCCGCCCTCCAGCGTCCCAACGGGACAAATCAGTTTGCAAAAGTACGGCGCTCCCTGCCCTAGAACATCTACAAGAAACATAGGAAGCAGGATTACAAAAAACAGCAGCACTACATATTTGAGCTTGCGCAAAAGCCTGTCCCCTTTAAATGTGCGAAGCTTTCGGGGAAAAGGTATTTTGTATAACAAATCCTGAATCAGCCCGAACGGACAGAGCCACCCGCAGACAAACCTTCCCATCAGTGCGCCGACAAACACCAAAAAGCCCGCCGCATAAAATGCAAATTTAAAATTCCAGTTTCCGATAACCGCCTGCATCGCCCCAATCGGGCATGTCCCTGCCGCACCGGGGCACGAATAGCAGTTCAGCCCCGGAACACACAGGTTTTTCAGTTTTCCTTTGTAAATCTTCCCCTGGACAAATCCTATCAAATAGCTGTTCGTCAGCAGCGCCCATAGAATCTGCACTCTATGACGTTTCCATTCATTTGTTATTTTCTTCTTACCCAATTCCAATACACTCCATACAGATATTTATCGCCTTTTGAAAGCAGACTGCCGCCTCTCCGCGGTAAATCCCATACCCCATCAAAGCCAGTCCCAGGGCTGCCAGGCAGATTCCTGCTTTATGTTCTCCAAGCCGGCGAATCATTCTCCCGCTCCTTCTATGCCGTCAAGCGTCTGCGTCACGATTTCCTTCCACTCTTCCAGGCTGCGGCTTCCCGAATAAGTCTCGCCCACAATATTTCCCTGTTTATCTACGAAAAATGTCTCCGGTACTGCTTCTACCCCTGCCAGCCTGCCATTTAACAGCCCTGCGTCCGGTATCAAAAATGGATACGTAACCTCCAGCCGCTCAGCCAAAAGCTTTGCCTTCTCTACGGCTTCCCCGCCTGCATCGCCAAAAGCCCCTGCTGCATCCAGGACGATACCAACTACATTTATGCCCTTATCTGTCATCTCATTCCGCAGTTTCTCCAAATCCGGGATCTCATTAATACATGGCGTACACCAGGTAGCAAAAATATTTACCATTGTAAGCTCATAGTCCTCAAACATTGTCTCGGTGTACTCTGTTCCGTCCACATCCTGCATCGTAAATTCACCGATACTGACATCGGCTTTCTCAGCCCCCGCCGTCTCTTCCGGGGACAGCGCCTCAGTATCCATCTTTGCAGATTCTGCAACGGATTCTTTTTCCGATTCTGCTGCCGGAGCCGAACACCCTGCGACAGCTGTCATGCTTATGATACCGATCATCAAAACTGCACTTATTTTTTTGATTTTTCCTGCCATAACTAAAACAACTCCTTTTCTTTTCGTAAAAGCATTATACCACATTTTTGCTGTTTCGGCGTAAACTATCTGTGCTCTCTTCTGTTATTTCCACGCCCTCCGCAGGCGCTCCGCCGCGCTCCGTATTTCCTCTTCTTCCATATTTGCATATCCCAAGATTACGGTCGCTTCCTCCGGTTCATGCCCGATGCAGTAGTCTGACAGCCCATAAACCTTTACGCCTGCTTCTTTTGCTTTTCTGACAGCCTCCGCCTCACTCATGCCATTTGTAAAATGCAGCAGCACATGAACACCCGCATGTTCCCCGGACACACTGCATATATCCAAAAGGCCGCCCATCTCCTCTAACAGCACATCATGGCGGCTTTTATACAATGCACGCATCCTGTTTAAATGGCGCTCATAGTACCCTTCCTTTAAAAATCTTGCAATAATCATCTGGTCTACCTTTGACACAGTGGAAGAGAAAATGCGCCCCCGCTCCTGGTAAAACTTCATCAATGCTTTCGGCAGAACCATGTAGCTGATTCGGATAGAAGGCGCAATTGCCCGTGAAAAGGTTCCCAGATAAATTACTTTCCCCCTGGCGTCAAAGCCCTGGAGCGCCGGAATGGGCTTTCCCTTATAGCGGAATTCACTATCATAATCATCCTCAATAATGTACCGCTCTTCTGCTTTCGCCGCCCACTCCAGAAGCTGCATCCGCCGTCTCACAGGCATGACAATTCCCATAGGATACTGATGGGACGGCATCACGTACGCAATATCCGCCTCACTCCCGGAAAGCTCCCCGACATCCATTCCGCTCTGATCCATCCCAATCGCAATCATGGATTTCGTCATGGACTGAAGAACACGGTACGCTCTCTTGTAAGTAGGGTTTTCCATCGCTACCACCCGGCGGTTTCCCAGGATATTCAACAAAAGCATCAACAGATAGTCGCTCCCCGCACCCACAATAATCTGTTCTGCCGTACAGGAAACACCCCTTGCATGATGAAGATACGAAGCTATTGCCATCCGCAGGAATTCTTCTCCCTGCGGGTGGCCCAGCTGGAAAAACTCATCGTCATTTTCCATCAAAATCCCCCGCGAAAGCTTTTTCCAGATATTGTGCGGAAAGCTGTTCAACGCGATACCATTAGGAGAAAAATCATATACATACCGCTCTTTTTTCTCTGCCTGACGTACCTCTTCTGCCGCCGTCTGTCTTTCCAGACGTACCAAACCATCCAGCTGGCACACAAAATACCCGCGATAGGGAACGGCTTCGATATATCCTTCTGACAAAAGCTGCTCATACGCCAGTTCTACCGTGCTGCGGCTCACCTGCAGATGCTTCGCCAGCATTCTCGTAGAGGGCAGCCTTTCTTCAAAAGGCAGCCCTCCGCTCTCGATTTCCTTCTTAATATAACCATAAATCTGTTCATACAGCGGCTTGGACGCTTTCGCATCCAGGCTGATTGTTAACTCATTCATAACACTCCTATTTCGGCAGGCGGAAAGAGCTTTTCAACGATACGATGCGGTTAAATACCAGAGCGTCCGGCCTTGAATCCTTCGCATCCACACAGAAATATCCCTGGCGTACAAACTGGAAACTGTCATACGCCTTTGCATCTGCCAGGCTTGGCTCTACAAAGCACTGCCTGATTTCCAGCGAATTTGGATTCAGGTTCAGGCTTCCGTCCTCTTTGTTATAAACGCCCTGTTCCTCATCAATAATATTTTCATAAAGACGCACTTCCGCTTTCAAAGCCGTCGGCGCTGCCACCCAATGGATTGTTCCCTTTACCTTCCTTCCGGTAAATCCTGTGCCGCACTTCGTCTCCGGGTCGTATGTGCAGTGGATTTCCGTAATCTTTCCGTCTGCATCCTTCTCATAGCTTACGCATTTTACAAAATATGCTCCCATCAGTCGCACTTCATTGCCCGGAAACAGCCGGAAATATTTCTTCGGCGGCTCTTCCATGAAATCCTCCCTGTCAATGTAAAGCTCCCGGCAAAATGGAACCTTGCGCTTGCCTAATTCCTCATTCTCCAGATTATTATCCACATCCAGATACTCAATCTGTCCTTCCGGATAGTTGTCAATAATCAGTTTCACCGGGTCAAGAGCCGCCATGACACGGGGCTTTTTCAGCTTCAGATCTTCACGGATGCAGTACTCCAGCATCGCATAATCAACAGAACTCTGTGCCTTGCTCACACCGCACAATTCTACAAACATCTTGATAGACTCCGGCGTATACCCACGGCGTTTCAGCGCTGCAATCGACACCAGCCTTGGATCATCCCAGCCGTCCACAATGCCGTCCTCTACCATTTTCTTAATGTAGCGTTTTCCGGTCACCACATTCGTAAGGTACAGTTTCGCAAACTCAATCTGCTTCGGGGGCTGCTCATACTCCAGTTCACGTACCACCCAGTCGTAGAGCGGTCTGTGATCCTCAAACTCCAGCGTACAGATCGAGTGCGTCACACCCTCTATCGCGTCTTCAATCGGATGGGCAAAATCATACATCGGATAAATACACCAGGCGTCCCCGGTTCTGTGGTGATGCATATGCGCCACACGGTAAATAATCGGGTCACGCATATTAATGTTCGGAGAAGCCATGTCAATTTTTGCACGAAGTACCTTCTCCCCATCCTGGTAAACGCCATTTTTCATATTTTCAAACAGCTCAAGATTCTCTTCTACACTCCTGTCCCGGTACGGGCTGTTCTTTCCCGGCTCGGTAAGCGTTCCTCTGTATTCACGAATCTGCTCTGCCGTCAAATCGCATACATACGCCTTGCCTTTTTTAATCAGCTTTACCGCTGCCTCATACATCTGTCCAAAATAATCTGATGCAAAAAACAGCCTGTCCTCCCAGTCGGCTCCCAACCACTGGATATCCGCCTTGATAGACTCCACGAACTCGGATTTCTCTTTTGTGGGGTTCGTGTCATCAAAACGCATATTGAACTTTCCGTTATATTTCTGTGCCAGCCCATAGTTCAGCAAAATCGACTTAGCATGTCCTATATGCAGATAACCGTTTGGTTCCGGCGGGAAACGGGTACATACTGCATCACAGTGTCCTTCCGCCAAATCCTTCTCAATGATCTGCTCAATAAAGTTTTTGGAAACTACTTCATTTTCCATAACGCGCCTCCTGATTTCCTTTTCTCTTATAAACAGGCCTTCCGGCCTTTTCAAAAATTGCTTTGGCTACTATCTTAGCATAAACCAGGATAATTGACAATCTTAGAATTGCCAGAGTCCGCCAAAAATGATACACTCTTATTATTATTTCACACAAGGAGACCCCCTATGTATTATTTTATTGTAAACCCTTCTGCCGGCTCCGGTTCCGGCATGAAAAAGTGGAAAATGATTGCCGCTCTTCTTAAAAAGCAGAACCTCCCATATAAAGTATATTTCACCAGGAAATCCGGCGACGCAGTGCGCTTTGCCCAGGCTATCACCTCCCGGCACGAACCCCTCATACTTGCCGCCCTGGGAGGAGACGGCACGGCAAATGAAATATTGAACGGCATCTGTGATTTCGAAAACACCGTCTTTAGCTATATCCCTACCGGTTCCAGTAACGATTTGGCAAGAGCCCTGAACCTTCCCGACGCCCCGGAAGAGTCACTTGCTCTGCTGCTAAACCCGGAACACATACACACCCTGGACGTGGGATGCATCCAAAGCGGTGAAGATTCCCAGCGTTTTTTTGTCAGCTCCGGCGTCGGCTTCGATGCCTCGGTCTGCCACGAAGCGCTTTCCTCCCGTCTGAAAAAGCTGCTGAACCGGTTCCATCTGGGAAAGCTCACTTATCTGGGCATTGCCCTAAAGCAGATTATGCTTCTAAAAGGCACCCCGGCAAAACTGGCTTTCGATGACGGACGCGCATTTTCTTTCCCGCGAATCTTTTTCTGCGCCTTCATGAACACCAAATACGAGGGCGGAGGTTTTCAGATGTGTCCTGACGCGCTGCCGGATGACGGTTTCCTGGACGTGTGCCTGGTTGAAAAAGTCCCCAAGCTAAAGTTCCTCCGTGTACTCCCTTCCGCATTTTCCGGCAGGCATACAAGCATTGAAGAAGTACATATTTACCGATGCCGCGAAGCACATATAAAAACTCCCCGCCCGCTGGCTGTCCATGCGGACGGAGAGTCCTTTCACTTCCGAAATACAATAACGGTATCGCTGTTGGATTCCAAATTAAAGTTTATCAGTTAAATCCGAAGAATTTCTGTGTAATCTTATACGCCGCTACTGACAAGTTACGCCCTGATTTTCCCGGAAGATTCATAGTACGCCCCATAATCCCCCGCCGCAGCTTATAGTAAAGCGCAAAATCTGCCTTTTTCAGATACTGCCACAGCTCCTTTTTCTTCTCCAGCGCCTCCTTCGTGCCTGAGCGAATCAGCATGATGGAGGACACCGTTGTAATGATATCCAAATCATTTATCATATATTTCCGCAGCTTTTTATCCGCAATCTTCTGTCCTGCCAGAATATCAATCATAAGCTTATTTACCCGGATCTGCTGGTCAATTCTCCCAATCATCACCACTTCATTTACCGACTGATCCTCCCGTCCGATAAAATAGTGATAAAATGTCTCATCTATATAATACATATTTTTCACATAAGGCAGCGGCTGGAACACAAACAAATTATCCACATAAAAAGTATGTTTTGGCAGCACCAGCCCGCATTCCCGCAGAAGCTTCGTCCGGTAAATCACGGAATGCATCAAAATATAATGCCCGATACGCAGATGACGTACCTGCTCCCATCCAAATACTTTCTCTTTCGGAAAAGCCGCGCGGTACTGCATCACCTTCTTACGCCTCACCCCAACTTTATCATAAACAAAATTGCTAATGACCATATCAACTGTCTGCGGACCTCCTGCCAGCTCCCGCAGTGCATGGAGTATCTTAGGATATGCCGAAGCATCCACCCAGTCGTCGCTGTCCACCACTTTAAAATACAGCCCTGTGGCATTTCTAAGCCCTGTGTTCACTGCCTCGCCGTGGCCACCGTTCTCCTGGTGGATTGCCTTTACGATTCCCGGATATTTCTTCTCATATGCATCTGCGATTTCTGCCGTCCTGTCTTTCGAGCCGTCATACACAATCAGTATTTCCACATCTTCACCGCCGGGAAGAAGGGACTCTATACATTTTTCCATGTACTTCTCTGAATTGTAGCAAGGGATTGCTACTGACAATATTTTCATTTTTAATCTTAACCTCCTATACTGCCATGCGCCGCCTTGGCTTCCACGCCCCGGGACAACTACATGTATTTCATATATGCCCTAAACGCTGATGGAATAGGGTAGTTTTTCTTTCTCTCCTCACGTTCCACAAATATAATATCGTCTGTCTCTCTCCCTAAAGGTTCCTCAACCTTTACAATATATCCCGCCATATGCCATTCCTTGTGGCTGAAAATATGCTTTGACTCCTCTGCTTCCTGAATATGAAGCGCCGAGATATGTCTCTCCTTCAAATAGTTCAAAATTTGCTCTCTCGACAGATGCTCTTTCAGGTTAAGCGGCTCATACAGTCCTGCCAGCAGCCCGTTCTCCGGTCTTTTGCAGATTGCCGTTCTGTTCCCTGCCAGGAGGATGAGCACCGTACGCTTTTCAATTTTTCTCTGTTTCTTAGGCGCCTTTTTCGGAAAATCCCGGATTCTTCCTGCTTCCCTCGCCATGCAGAAAGCTTCCAACGGACACTGCCCGCATTTCGCTGTCCCATTCGGGACACAGACTACTGCTCCCAGCTCCATCAGTGCCTGGTTAAACGCACCCGGCCTGTCCTGCGGCATCATCACGCCGATTTCCCTCTCCCATCGGCTCTTTACCGACTGCTTCAAAATATCATCCTCATCCATTGTCAGCCGTGACATCACCCGCAGCACATTCCCGTCCACCGCAGGAACCGGAATCCCGAAAGCAATCGAAGAAATCGCACCCGCTGTGTAGCGCCCGATTCCGGGCAGTTCTAAAAGCGCTTCATAATTCTCCGGCATCCGGCCGTCATATTTCTCCATCACAACCCGGGCCGCATTCTGCATATTCCGCACCCGGTTGTAATATCCCAGCCCTTCCCATAGCTTCAGCAGCCTGTCCTGCGGACATTCTGCCAGCTCCTTTACCCCGGGAAGGGATTCCAGAAACCTGTCAAAAAACGGTTTTACCGCCTCTACCCGAGTCTGCTGGAGCATAATCTCCGACACCCATACCCGATAGGGCGAAGGTTCCTCCCGCCAGGGCAGAACCCTGGCGTTTGCATCATACCAGTCCAGCAGCGGTTCTATGATTTCTTTCAGCATAGCTGCAACCTCACTTAGTATCTACCGATAATAGCAGATTATTGGCATCCCTTTATAAATATTGTCATAAATCACTTTCGCCGCGCTTGTTGGAAGATTAATACAGCCGTGGGAACCGCTGTACATATAAATCGAACCGCCAAAACTGCCGCGCCAGTTCGCGTCATGAAGCCCGATGCCCCCGTTAAACGGCATCCAGTATGTTACCGGATTCTCATAGCTGTCGCCCGGCTTGTCGCTCTTTAACACAGCCGGAGATTTCTTCCAATAAAGCGTATAAGTCCCCGGCGGCGTACGTCTTGACGGATTCGTGTAAGTGCCTGAAACCATGTCCGTTTCCAGGATTTTCTCTCCGTCTATGTACATGCATACCCACTGATTTGTCATATCTACTTCCACATAGTCTACGCCCAAATCACTGTTTACGCGGCTTACGGCAGCCTGCGCGTAAACCGGCACCCGCGTCCTCCGGGCGCCGCTGCGGATTAGCTCCGTCAGCTCTGCAGTCTCCGCTTCACGGTCAATCAGAAATCCATAAGAACCACCCTCGACAGTCACTACAGAACCATCATAAGTCGTAAACTCCCTCGGTTTTCTGTAAGTATCATACTCCTCTGCCAGATAGTCCACGTACAACGCAACCTTCTCCTCATCAAGAGTAACCTCCCCATTTTCATCATAAGAAAGCCACTTCCGTATGATGCTTCCGTCCAATACTTCACGCTTTTCTCCAAACTTATAGATAAGCTCCGTCTTTGCAAAACGGTTCATATTTTTCGTAAGCCTGTTAAGCGCCTTATTTTTCTTCGTAACCGCAGGCTTGGCATAGCAGTCCATCGCCTCCAGTGAAAGCTCATCCTCACTTTTCGAAATCGCTTCACCCAACACCTTCTTCAGCACTTTCTTCTTTACTTTCTTCCCCTGCGTCTCTTCTGCTATCTCATAGGTCGTTCCGTTGAATTTCATATAAGCGTCTGTCGGCTCTTTTTCCAATTTCTTATCACAGCACTTCAACGCTTTTATCGCCTCGCCCAGCTTCTCCTCATCAAACTCGGTACTGGACGCAAACACAAATTCACTGTCCTCCCACAAAGACAAAGGCCACAAATAAAGCTTCTGACTGTCCTTAAAGCCCTGTACCTCGCCTTTCGGCACATACCGATAGCCCACCTGGTCTGCTGTGATGATTTCTTCAGTCCCGCCGCGCTCCTCAATCTTCAATTCATACGTTCCCACCATATCAGAAATCTGCTGCTCCATCTCCTCTACCGTATACAAAGACGCATCCAGCCCGTTAATCTTGGTATTCGGCTGAAACTTATCATGCAGATAAATCATGCCTGCCACATAAACCACAAGCATTACCCCAAACACACTGCCGCCGAAAATCATCCAGAACTTCTTCCACGGAAATACCTTTGCACCTTCCGCCTGAACCTCTTCCTCAGGTTCTTCTATCGGTGTTTCTTCCGTTTTTCCTGCTGTTTTTTCTGATGTCTCTTTTTCTGTCTCTGGCGCAGGCTGATTCTTTTCCTCTACCACGGTTTCTTTTTCTTCCCGCGGCTGAACTTCCTGCTTCTCTGCTTCCTTTTCCCCCCGGGAATGTATTGCCTGTTCTGTTACCGTTTCTGCCTGCCCCTTGGGAGGCAGCGCTTTCTCTTTTACTTCCTTCACTGCTTCCGGCTGATTGTTTATCTCACCTTGCTTTTTCTTATGCTTTTTCTTTCCTTTTCCCATTCTTTCCCTCTGACCTCATGTTCTATAATCATTACGCCATTTCCTTCTATGATATCATCATATAAACGAATGAGAAAGCACTTTTTCTAATTTTCAGCAAATTTTTTGTAACAGTTCAGCCCAGGACTTTGCACTTGCTGCAAAGTCCGTAGGAAAAGGGTACCCTTTTCCGTAAATCTGCCCGTCCGTACTATGGCTTGCCGGACAGATTTTGCTTGTTGGGAGGAATCCCAAACCCTCTGATAAGTCCTCTCACTACCTACAACACCACACAAGGCGTTTTTGACGGAGTTTTGAGAGAAATTCTTTAAAAAGTTTTCCTTGTTTCTTAATACGGGGGAATTAGAGAAATGCCAAACAAAACCATAAAAATTTACGCCTGTTTCCAATCTTTTCAGAAAGAAAACAGGCGTATTATTGCGTCCTAATTATTTTTTGATGTGCGGTCTATCTCCTGTCGGTAAAAGTCAATTTTATCGTCCAGTTTTGCCATGTGTTCCTGGAACTGTCTTATCTGCTCATTTAGGGCTTCCCTATGTGCAGTCAGCATTTCCATTCTCTCACGCAGAGTGGGGTCTCCCGCCGCCCGCAGTTTTGCATAATGCTGTATCTCCTTAATCGGCATACCCGTATCTTTCAAACGCTTGATAAATTCAATCCATGCAAGGTCTTTATCCGAATAACAGCGGCGGTTACTGGAATTGCGCCCCGGCGTAATTAAGCCCTCTTGTTCATAGTAGCGCAGGGTATGTATTCCTAAATCTGTCAGCCTTGAAAATTCACCTATGGAGTATTCCAAAAAATCACTTCCTATCCTCTTGACATAGAGTTTACTCTACATTGTATGCTTGCATTATATCAAAGACGAGGAGGTTTTGTAAATGGTTCAAAACACAAAAAGATACACTGTCATTACAGGGGCAAGTTCCGGCATAGGGTACGAAACGGCAAAGGCATTCGCAGAGCGCGGAAGCAATCTGATTTTGATTGCCCGCAGGAAAGACAGACTGGAAGCGTTGCGGCAGGAGATTTTGACTTTATATCCGACACTTGATGTTGTACTGAAAGTAACCGATTTATCTGTTCCCCAAAATGTTTTTGGGGTTTATGAAGATGTAAAATCCTATCCGTTGCAGACATGGATTAACAATGCGGGCTTTGGTAATTATGACAGCGTAAGCCATCAGAACTTGTGGAAAATCAGTCAGATGTTGCACTTGAATGTGGAAGCCCTCACTATCCTTTCGTCCTTATTTGTGCGTGATTTCAAGAATACTGAAAAAGCACAGCTTATCAATGTTTCTTCATGCGGCGGTTATACGATTGTTCCTAATGCGGTGACATATTGTGCGGCAAAATTTTATGTCAGTGCCTTTACAGAGGGGCTTTCATGGGAATTAAAAACTGCTCATGCGAAAATGCAGGCAAAGGTATTAGCACCCGCCGCAACAAAAACAGAGTTTGGAAAAGTTGCAAATGATGTAGCGGAATATGACTATGATAAACTGTTTGGCACATATCATACAAGCACACAGATAGCGGCTTTTCTGCTTGACTTATATGACAGTGATAAAGTGGTAGGGCTGGTTGACAGGGAAAACTTTTCTTTCCACTTATGTGAACCACAATTTCAATATGCGGGAAATTCACAGCATAACCAAAAAATGTAATATATTCAGATAATTGCCGCACGACGGCAAAAAGAAAAAACCGTCGTGTCGCAATCCTATTTTCATGCCTTGATAATCTTTGCGGCGGTTTTGGAAAGTCCAAGCCGCCGCTTTCTGTTATCTGCCTTTTTGCAAAGCAGATTTCCGGCGGCATAGAGGTATTGCTATGCCTGTTCATTACTCATATATTGTCGGAGGTTTCCCATCAAAAAAATCCTGTTTTGCAAAGCGGGATATTCTGCCTATGAGTATGAACACACATATCATTTAGTATGTCTTAATAACTCGTATTACTCAAATACCTATGCGGATATATTCTGCATGGGTTTTTGTTGTAATAGCCTCCTACTGGGAAGAAAGGGGGTGAGAGAAAATGAGATATTCTGAACAGTTCATGGAGCATATAGAATATGCGTTTCATGCTTTCTGTAAGATTGTCCTGCGCCATGAAGCAATCAACGCATGGCGGGATTTGAAGCGGAAAGAAGAACGGGAAGTATCCCTTGACTATTTAATGTCAGAAAGATATTATGAACCGCCTGCTATGGATAGCTACTTTGAAAATCAGGACAAGCCGACTGTATTTCTTGTGTTGGGAAAGGAAGTTATCGTTGATGATGAACGGTTAGCAACAGCATTATCAAGATTGCCGAAATTGCGACGGGAAACCTTGCTATTGTATTATTTTATCGGCTATCGTGATGAAGCAATCGGCAGATTGTACGGGCGTTGCAGAAGTACAATAAACAGTCGGAGAAATGTTGCACTGAAACAGTTGCGGAAAGAATGGGAGAGATTGGAACATGAGAAACAAGAAGCTGATACATTTCCCATCGTAAGGAGTTGAAGAAAGAAAAAGAGAGAAAACTGGGGCAGGGAGAAGAAATTTCTAATGAAGGGAAGAAAAGCCTGACTTCCGATGAATTCCTGAGTGGTTTTTGGGAGGATGACAGGTTAATTCCTTCAGTGACCGTAACAATTTACTTTGGACCGGATGAGTGGACGGGGCCGATGAGCTTATTTGATATGATCGAGGTGAAGGACCCGAGAATACTGGCATGCATGGACAACTATCATTTAAGGTTGATTGCACCGGCGCAGATGCCGGATGAAGAGCTCATGAAGTTTCAGTCTAGCCTTCGGGAAGTGCTTTTGTTTATTAAATACTCCAAAAATCCAGAGAATTTAAATAGGGTACTCAAAGATCATGAAAAGCGGTTTAGGGAAATGGAACGCAGAGCAGTAGATGTGATTGAGGTAATCACAAATACTGGATTAAAATATGAAGAAAGAGAGGAAAAGATTGACGTGTGTGAAGCGATTAAGGAAATTAGGATGGAGGAACGTCGTATAGGAGAACTAAAAAAAGCACAGGAATCAGCAAGAAACTTTTACAATTTAGGAGTTGATATAGA
>Ga0137308_101145_pt1 | contig 29767 bp, 22 predicted proteins | sample Inofrocosms_June_FD_97181 | JGI IMG/M metagenome (GOLD analysis project Ga0137308, IMG submission 97181) | Mouse cecal microbial communities from Vienna, Austria - N-Acetylneuraminic and N-Acetylglucosamine D2O microcosms_June | ecosystem: Host-associated > Mammals > Digestive system > Large...
ATCAGAGGCAGAGGAAATACCGCCAAGCATCCCACGCAGGGTATCCACAGCAGATACTTGTGGATTTACTACTTTAGCGACCGTTTTTCCATTACGAGTAATACAGATATCTTCCTTGGCAATTAATTCAAGGTACTTTCCGAAATTAGCTTTAAATTCTGCTGCTGCAACAACCATGACGAAGCCTCCTTTTATTTGGGTTGTTTTTATTATATTCGATTTTTATACAAAATCAATATAATCATACGAAACGAGAGACAATTATATTAAAATCCGTTCGATATGAGAAGAAACTTTTTTGTATATTTGATCCTTATCTGGTTTTATGCGTGATCGAAACAGTTGCAATTTCTGGATGCTGCAAGTTAGGAGATTGTTTGAAAAGCGCAGACAGACACATTCTGCCTTGTAATGGGAAAAGAAGGAGATGCTTCATAACTTTTTGCAGAGAATTGTTATGTAAAATATGTTCTATTAGTATATAATATTTTAATAAATAGTGACTATTAGTATTCTATCTGTTTTTCTTATATTTTGCAACTCTAATTAAAAAATATGGCAGTATTGTATAAATTAAAGGTTGTATTTTTGCTTCTATTGTTAATTTGTTATAAAAATTCCACAAAATCCGTAAAGGAAATGAGTAAAGCGTGCATTTTTATTTTTTTGTATGCACCGATTGTTTAAAAAATTGCTGTAATCATTGATTTCTGGTGCTTTAGGCGACATAACTACATATAAAAAGCATAACAATTCTCTGCAAAATGTTATGAATTGTTATCTTGCAAAAAACAAAGATAAAATAAAAAACTGGAATTTCCAGAAGACAGCGTAAGGTACCAGGAGGGGGATAGAATGCAGGAGCTGGATTATGCAAAGGTGGGGGCAAGAATCCGCCAGATTAGGAAGGCAAAGGGCTGGTCGCAGGATGAGCTGGCAAGAAAATGCCGCATCAGTATGAATTTTATGGGAAATATTGAGCGTGGAACAAGAAAAATGAGCCTGGATACCTTTTCCAGCATATGCAGGGAGCTGGAAGCGGATGCAGACGCCCTGCTCTGGGGTATGGTGCGGGTACCGGATGCGATGATCAGGGACTTATGGAAGCAGCCTGAAAAAAAGGAAAGTGACAGCTATTCCATGTATATGCAGATCATGAAATCTGTAGCGGACATTATGAAAGGAAACGACGGATCATGAAAATGACGCAGGTCTTTAAGGTCTACTGGCCAGATAACGGCGGTGGCATTGCGAGTGTTATGGAAAGCATTGCCGACGGGTTCAGGGACTGGGAACAAGAGATCATTGTGTGCCAGGATTCCAGAGAGAAAAAGTGTGCCGACGACTGTTATCGCGGCATTGCGGTACGCAGGTGCAGGCAGCTTTTTGAAGCAGTATCAACGCCGGTTTCTTTACAATTTTTGCAGGATGTAAAAAAACGGACAAGGAATTCAGATCTTGTCGTCTATCATTTTCCATATCCAATGGTAGATATTGCGGTTTTGCTTGGCATGTATTCTGGCAGGCTGGCTGTATGGTGGCACTGTGGTTTTGAGAAATATAAAAAGCTTGCGTTTCTTTATCGGCCGCTTGTCAGAAATACATTGAAAAAGGCAGATGTGATTTTTGTATCATCCAGGGGAAATCTGGAAAACACCGATATTTTGCGTAAGTATTATAAGAAGTGCAGAGTGGTTCCGTTCTGTATCAGCGATACGTATTTGAAAAGGGGACAGGTACATGCAGAAAAATTTTATATGCAGAAGCAGCCAGGGCAGGCGGATAGCATGGGAAGAAATCAGATTACGATTTTATTTATTGGAAGGCTTGTATGGTATAAAGGGTGCGATATCCTGCTGAAAGCATTTGCCGGGATAAGGCGCGCAGGCTGCAAGCTCGTGCTGGTTGGCAGCGGGCCATTGGAACAGGAGTTAAAACATCTGGCGGTATCGTTAAAGCTTAAAAATATCGTGTTTGCCGGGAGGGTATCTGAGAAAGAAAAAATGCACTGGATCGAGCAGTGCGATTTCCTGGTGCTTCCCTCTGTATCAGAAGCGGAGGCATTTGCAGTTGTACAGCTAGAAGCGATGGCGTTTGGCAAGCCTGTGATCAATACGGCGTTAAAGAGCGGCGTGCCGCATGTCAGTGTGGATGGAGTGACCGGAGTAACTGTAAAGCCGGGAAGCGTCAGAGAACTTGCACAGGCAATGGAAAAACTGGCGGGAAATGCAAAGCTGCGCCGGGAGTATGGGGCGAATGCACTTCGAGTTGTACAGAAGGAATATACAAAAGAGATGATGGTGAAAAGATATCGTCAGATTTTTCAAAAGATGATTTTGGTAAGTGATTAGATGGAGTCGAAACAGGATGAAGATTGCATTTGGCGGACAGCTTCTTTTAGTTGGAAATAAAACAGGTACTGCATGGAATGCACATCATTTGATTTTGGAGCTTTTAAAGTATTCTGAAAATGAATGTGTGATACAGTGCTTTACATGCCCGATGAATGCAGCACAGCGAAACAGGCTGGAAGAATACCGGCGGATGGGATGTAAGGCTGAGTGCTGCGGATGGTTTTTCCATGCATTGTACAAGCTTCTGTGGCTGGTTGTGCCAATACCGTACCAAATATTTTTTCATACAAAAGCGGATGTTACCCAATTTTTTAATTTTACCGTTCCGCCTGGTGTAAAGGGGCGGCGAATTGCAATGATACACGATATGGCGTATAAATCCTGTCCTGCCACCGTGCGCTGGAAAACGCGCATATGGCTGGAGCTTTATATGAAAAGATCTTGCAGGCATACGGATCAGATTGTAACGGTTTCCGAATTCAGCAAAAAAGAGATTGTAAAATATCTGCATGTACCGCCGGAAAAAATCACAGTTGTGCCTAATGCCGTTGACCATAGCGTCTATCGGCATGACTATTCAAAAAAGCAGATACAAGAAGTAAGGAACCGGTATGGGGTGGAAAAAGAATATTTTTTGTATTTGGGAACGATTGAGCCAAGAAAAAATCTGGAACGGCTGCTTATGGCATATGAAAAACTAAGCGAGGAAAGAGAGCATGTGCCGCAGTTGGTACTTGCGGGCGGGAATGGCTGGATGTACCAGGGAATTTATAAAAGGGCACGCAGCATGAAACGAGGGAACAAGATTTTATTTACCGGATATGTAGCTCCCGCAGACAGTCCTGTGCTGATGTGCGGGGCGCTTGCCTTTGTATTTCCGTCTTTGTATGAAGGATTTGGTATGCCGCCGCTGGAGGCGATGGCGTGTAAAACTCCGGTAATCGTATCCAATTCAAGTTCCCTGCCGGAAGTGGTTGGGAATGCGGCGAGGCTGGTGAATCCAAAAAGTGTGAAGGATATTTGTGCAGCCATGAAAGAGATGCTGGAGCAGCCGCAGTACAGGATAAGGTTAGGCGAACGAGGCTGGCAGAGGGCAAAAGCATATACGTGGGAGAAATCGGCAAAAAAGCTGATGGAGCTCTATCGGACTGGCACAGCGCACAGCGGATCTGAATGTGAAAAATTAGAGGGACAAAGCGGATGAGTATTTTAAAAACGATCATCGACATCGCAAACGAGCTCAAGCCATTTTTAGTTAAAATTGTGCCGGTTTCCTTATTGCAGTCTATGAAAAGGCGTTATCTGGCATGGTGCACAGGCAGGCTGAAAAAGGAAAACATCAAGCCGTTTGACAGAACATATTATGTGGATGGCGTTAACCTGATTGGGAATATCCGAGGTGATTTCGGGCTTGGACAAAGCTGCCGCCTTGTGGCGGGCGAGCTGCAAGACAGCGGAACTGCCTTTGGTGTTTGTCAATATTATACTTCGGATAAAGAGCATATGGAGGATCATAGCTGTGATGGGCTGCTGCTACACGAACCAAAGTATAATATTAACCTTTTTCATATTAATGCAAATGAATTTACACTCGCTTATTTCCGGCTGGGGAAACAAGTCTGGGACTATCGGTATCAGATCGCATTCTGGCTGTGGGAACTGGAGGAGTTTCCAAAAGAATGGACAGGCTGCATTGACCTGCTGCATGAGGTATGGACGCCTTCTGAGTTTGTCAGCAGCGCAATCCGCAAATGCACAGACAAACCAGTAGTTACGATCCCATATTATGTGGAAGCACCTATCAATGCAGGTTATGACCGTGCTTATTTCAAGATACCAAAAGATCAGTTTCTGTTTTTGATGATGTATGACAGCAACAGCATTATGGAACGAAAAAATCCAATCGGTGTGCTTAAGGCATTTAAAAAAGCGTTTGCAGAAAATCCGCACAATGCTGGGCTAGTAATAAAGCTGAATGGTGAAAACAAGAAGGAAATAAATTTTATCAGACGGTATCTGGATGGCTGTAAAAATGTGTATTTTATGACGAGGGTGCTGTCTAAAATTGAGGTCAACAGCCTGACGGCTGTTGTGGATGTCTATGTATCGATGCACCGGGCGGAAGGCTTTGGGCTTGTAATGGCAGAAGCAATGTGCAACGGAACGCCGTGCATTGCGACAAACTGGTCGGCAAATACAGAGTTCATGGATAAAAAAAGTGCGTGTTTGCTGGATTATAAGCTGGTTCCGATAAAAAAAGATCTGGGGCCGTTCCGCAGGGGAAGCTGTTGGGCACAGCCGAATATAAATCAGGCAGCAGCGTATATGAAAAGGCTGTATGAAGACACGGAGTTTTATAACCGGATATCCCAAAATGCCAGGAAACAGGCAAAAAAGGTGTTTAACCGGGAACGCACGGCAAAACTGATTCAAAAAAGAATCAGGGAGATTTATAAGGAGAACCATTAGGCAGCAAAGTTAGGGGAACAGGAGATTATGCTCGAAAGAATAAAAGAACTATATGCTTACCGTGAAATGATTGCTTCGCTGGTAAAGAGGGATTTAAAAGGCAGGTATAAGGGTTCGGCGCTTGGTTTTTTGTGGACATTTTTAAATCCGCTCTTACAGCTTGCCGTGTATACAATGGTATTTTCGATGATTATGCGTGCTGGCATTGAGGATTACTATTTGTTTTTGTTTGTAGCACTGATACCGTGGATCTTTTTCAGTACGTCTCTGGCGGGCGGGGCTGGTTGTATACTGGCTCAGCAGGATTTGGTGAAAAAGATTTATTTTCCAAGGGAGGTGCTGCCTGTTTCGTATGTAACCAGCCAGTTTGTAAATATGCTCCTGAGTTTTCTTGTAATTTTTGCAGTGCTTTTAGCTGCGGGTTATTCACTGCTGCCAGGGGCAGTTTTATGTCTTCCGATTATTATGGCAGTGGAGTATGTACTCGCGATTGGATTTACGATGATTATGAGCGCTGTAACTGTATATATCCGAGATCTTGAATATATCCTTGGAATACTAACGATGGCATGGCAATTTTTGACGCCGGTAATGTATTCGCTGGAGCAGGTGCCAGAGGAAATCCGCTGGGTTTTCCAGGTCAATCCGATGACACATGTGATCACGGCGTACAGGGATATTTTATATTATGGAAAGATGCCAAGGCTGGAAACACTGCTGTCTGCTGCACTGACCGGGACAGGAATGCTGTTTGCTGGATGGTATGTATTCCAGCGCTTGCAGAGACGTTTTGCTGAGGAGTTATAAATGAAACCAGAAAATGCGATTGAAGTAAAAAATGTGACAAAAAAATTTAGGGTTTATCTGGATAAGGGACATACGCTGAAAGAAAAGACGCTATTTCGCAGGCGAAGGGCATATGAAGAGCGTGTGGTGCTGGATGAAATCAGTTTTGAGGTGAAAAAAGGAGAAGCGCTTGGGCTGATCGGGCATAACGGATGTGGAAAAAGTACAACGCTAAAACTGCTGACAAGGATTATGTATCCAGACAGCGGAACCATTGAGATGAACGGGCGCGTGTCCAGCCTGATCGAACTTGGGGCAGGGTTTCATCCTGATCTGAGCGGACGGGAAAATATTTATATCAATGCTTCTATATTTGGGCTGACAAAAAAGGAAATCGATGCCCGCATGGAAGATATTACCACGTTTTCAGAGTTGCGGGAGTATCTTGACCAGCCGGTGCGCACGTATTCTTCTGGGATGTATATGCGTCTTGCTTTTTCTGTTGCGATTCATGTGGATGCGGATATTTTGCTGATTGATGAAATACTTGCAGTAGGCGATGCGAATTTTCAGGAAAAATGTTTTGACAGGCTGCGTGAGATTCAGGCAAATGGGACAACGATTGTACTGGTCACACATAACACTTCTACCATTGAAAAATTTTGCGGGAAAGCAGTCTGGATTAATCAGGGGAAAATAGCCTTTTATGGAGCGTCCACGGAAGCGGTGGATGCATACCTTTCGTTTATGAACAGCAAAAGATAACAGGGGAGATCTTAATATTATGTCAGTAGAAAAAGAAGTGATTGCAAAAAAGCTTAAAAAATATGCCAGGATGCAGAAAAAGCATCACACAAAATTGTCTGAAACATACGGTAATGATCTGGAATCCTGTATTTCCAGCATTCGTGGAAACCTGCTTGCTTTAAAAAATAACGAAGTGAATACATCTGAGAGATATATCGGCATGGAAGCAGGTATCCGGGGGAAATTAAACTGGGTGAAGAAAAAGGTGGTCAGAAGGCTGAGCTTTTTTTACGTGCAGCCGATATGCGACCAGCAGACGATATACAACACCGCTGCTACGCAGTGTGTGGAAAAATTATTGGAAATGGGAATGAGCCTGGGCAGTAAAATTGCCAGCCTGGAAAGGCTGCAAGAGCAAGAGCAGGATATCAGGGAGCAGATGCAGTCACAAATCAGTCAGGAACGAAAGCAATTTCAGGCAATACGCAGGCAGATGCGAGACGAGTTTGCTGTTGAAGGAAAGCAGGTTAGGGAGGAATTGCAAAAAAACAGCCAGGAAACCCAAAAGGAGCTTGCCGCGGTTTATGAAAAGCTGGGGCAGTATGCGGAAAGTATGGAAATTATAGAAAATACAGGGATATGCGGACCGCTTTCCCATGCAAATTCCAAAATCATCAGGTCTTATGCACAGTCAGGTGAAGATGCCATACTTTTTTATATTCTGCCTTATCTTGGGATCGAGCTTAAAAATGCGACTTATCTGGATTTGGGTGCAAACCATGCAAAGGAGCTGAGCAATACGTATGCATTGTATGAAAAAGGCGTGCGGGGAGTTTTGGTTGAGGCGAATCCGGTATTGATACCAGAACTAAAACTAAACCGGAGCGAAGACCAGATCGTTTCGAAATGCCTTGCACTTCATTCAGGATGTCCGGTAACCTTTTATATTTTAAGCGGTGACGGATTGTCTATCCCGGATAAAGGTGCGGCTGAAAAAATGATTGCTGAGAATCCTGAAATCAGGATCGAAAAAGAGGTTCAGGTGGATACGGTCACGATACACGAATTGCTGGAACAGTACTTTAGCGAGGCGCCTACATTCTTAAATATTGATATCGAAGGCATGGAGTTTGATGTTTTACAGGAAATTGATTTTAAAAAGATACGTCCAAAGGTCGTGATTGTGGAAATGATTGAATACAGCATGATGATTCATGCAGGGAGCAGAAATCAGCGGATCTTAGACTATATGAAGAAAAATAATTATATCGAATATGCGTTTACCGGTATTAATTCTATTTTTGTGGATGCATCTGTCTGGAAGTATACAGATCGATAAGGGGGAGGACATGAACATTGCATTTGACGCAGCGGCAATTTTAGGGCCAATGAGTAAAAACCGCGGCATAGGTAATTATGCCTACAGCCAGTTTGTGACTATGATAGAGCTGGATCAGCAGAACAACTATTATTTTTTTAACTTATTTGAACCATTTTCCATGAAGGATGCCGTTACGAAAGGAAATGTCGAGGATATCTGCTTTTATGCGGGTAAAAATCAAGAGCTGGTCTCAAATGAAGAATATAAGGAAATTTACGGTGATATTGTCAAAAGATTTATCAGAGAAAATAAAATCGATGTATTTTATATTACATCACCCTTTGACCTGAATGTAACACCATACCAAAAAGAGTGGTTTGAAGGGGTCAGAACCGTTGCCACAGTATATGATATTATCCCTTATGTATGGAAAAAGAAATATTTGTCAGATAAGACAACATATGCCCGCTATATGAGATGTGTGCAGATGCTGCGCTGGGTGGATGAGTATCTTGTTATTTCACAAAGTGTGAAGGATGATATGATTGCTTATTTAGATTTTCCAGAGAACCACATCCATGTGATCTATGGGGCAGCAGATTCTAATATTTTCCGGCGGATTTCCATAACAGAACAGGAGTCACAGGAGCTGTTTTCCCGATTTCATATCCAAGGCAGGTATCTGATTTGCACAGGCGGCGACGATGACCGTAAAAACATTGCGGGACTGATTCATGCCTATTCCAAAATACGCAGAGAACTGTTGGAGACATATCAGTTGGTCATTGTATGCAAGCTTTCTCCTGCATTGGTACAACGATACAGCCAGATCATTCAGGATCATAAACTAAAGGGGCGCGTCATACTGACCAATTTTGTATCCACGCAGGATCTGGTTCGGCTGTACAACAAGGCTTCCTTACTTGTATTTCCATCATTATATGAAGGGTTTGGACTGCCGGTCTTAGAGGCATGGATGTGTGGGATTCCGGTGCTGACTTCGAATAATTCCAGCCTGGGTGAGATTGGAAAAGGCGCGGCAGTGCTTGTAAACGCGGAAGATACGCAATCTATTACAAACGGTATCAATTTTGCCCTGACAAAAGCAGATTTGGAGCAGCTACGCAAAAATGCAGCAAAAAAGCTGGATAAGCTTTGCTGGGAGTCAGTTACACGTACAGCGCTGTCCGTAATCCATACTATGAAACCAGCCGGCGCGCAGCCCACAAAGCAGCCAGAGGTAAAAAAGATCGCCATGTTTACACCGCTGCCTCCGATACAGTCTGGAATAGCAGATTACAGTGCGGATATTCTTTTGCAACTGGAAGCTGAATTTGAGATCGATGTTTATATTGACAGATACAAGGCAGATTTTAAGGAAAGCAAACGCATCCATGTTTATCCGGCTAAGCTGTTTGATGAAAAAAGATATGCGTATGACAGAATTGTGTATCAGGTAGGAAATTCCCTTTACCATGCCTATATGTTTCCGTATATCAAAAAATATCCAGGGATTGTGGTGCTTCATGATTACAACTTAAAAAATGTACTGGAAGCGATGTATTTGTATGAGTTAAATCAGCCAAAAACATTTATGCAGTATCTGCGGGAGGACTACAGCAAGGCGGCCGTCCAAAGCTACATGCAGCACTTAAATACATCGTATACGGAAAAATTTGAAATCAATGGTTTTGTTACGAATTATGCAGAAAAGATCATTGTACACAGCCTGTATGCGAAGAAGAAGCTGCTGTTAAAAAATATTGAGAGAAATGTATGCGTGATACCGCATTATGCAGTTATTGAACAGAAACAGAATGCATTGACGGAACAAAAGCAGCAAGAGGATAGAAACAAAAAAACGGATCAGTTTTTGTTTGCTGCATTTGGCCATATTCATGAGTCTAAGAGGATTATTCCAGCATTACATGCATTTGGACGTATTTGCAGAGAGCAGCCGGACAGAAATCTGAAATTTCAGTTTGTTGGAAAGATGGCAAAAGAGCTTCGGGATACGTTTGAGGAAACATTGCGTGAGGAAGATGTAAAAGAACAGGTCTGTGTGACAGGATATGTGCCGCTAGAGCGTTTTTTAGAGCATCTTGACCAGGCGGATGTCTGCGTGAACCTGCGCTATCCGTATCATGGAGAATCCAGTGGAAGCTTTATGCGCGAACTTGCAAAGGGAAAGTGTGTAATTGTAAACCGGATTGGCAGTTTTGGTGAAGTGCCGGAAAAAGCATGCCTGATGATTCCAAACGCAGAAAAAATGGACAAAGAGGAAGAGACAGAAGCCATTTATCAGGCGATGAAGCTTGCTATGGATGATTCTGTCCGGGAAAAAATCGAGTTCGAGGCAAAAAAATATGCACGGGAGTATTTGGATTTGGAAAAAGTCGGAAAGCAGTATATACAGGCGATTAAAGAAAAAACAGAGAAAAAAGGGCTGAATGAGAAGAAGCTGAGATTATTTGCACAAACGTATGCTAGTCAGTATACGGATGAGGAAATAGAACGATTGGCAGTGACGCTGGCTTATGCAAAGGAGTGAGAGACTGGCTGATATGCAATATTTGGATTTGCTGAGTAATAGGAGGGTTATAAAATGAAACAGGCACTGATCACCGGCATCACCGGACAGGATGGTTCCTACCTGGCGGAATTGCTGTTGGAAAAAGGATATAAGGTATATGGTATTATGCGCCGAAAAAGCGTTGCCGACTATGGGAATGCTGTGCATATTAAGGAAAAAATTCATTTTATCTATGCAGATATGACGGATCTGACATCGCTTATAAATGCCATGAAAATTGCACAGCCGGATGAGGTATACAATCTTGCTGCTCAGTCATTTGTCGGAACGAGTTGGGAACAGCCTGTTGCAACGGCGCAGATTGATGCGATTGGGGTCACAAACATGCTGGATGCCATACGCCTGGTAAAGCCGGAGGCACGATTTTACCAGGCAGCTACATCTGAGATGTTTGGAAAGGTGCAGGAGATGCCGCAGACAGAGAGGACGCCTTTTTATCCGCGGAGTCCATATGGCGTGGCGAAACTTTATGGCTACTGGATTACAAAAAATTACCGAGAGAGCTTTGGCATGTTTGCTTGTAGCGGTATTTTGTTTAATCATGAAAGTGAGCGCAGGGGAAAGGAGTTTGTAACCCGCAAGATTACGTATGCAGCCGCGCGTATTAGACAGGGTGTACAAGAATGTCTGGAACTTGGGAATCTGGATGCGAAACGCGACTGGGGCCATGCGCAGGACTATGTTTATGCAATGTGGCTGCTTTTACAGAATGAAAAGCCGGAGGATTACGTAATTGCGACAAATGAGACCAGGACTGTGCGGGACTTTACGGAAGCGGCATTTCGATATGCGGGCATTTCAATTATCTGGGAAGGAGAAGGCATCCAAGAAGTCGGAAAGGACTGTGAAAGCGGCAGAACAGTTGTAAAAGTAAATCCCGAGTTTTTCCGTCCAGCCGAAGTGGAATTGCTATGGGGAAATCCGGCAAGGGCAGAAAAAGAACTTGGGTGGAAACGAAAAATTACGTTTCAGCAGCTTGTGGAACGTATGGTAAAGAATGATATGGAGCTTGTAAAAAGGCAGATTCAGATGGAGACATTGTCATGCGGTCGCTAGTTATTGGAGGAGCAGGTTTTGTCGGGAAATATCTGGTGAGGTATTTACTGGAACTAAAACATGAAGTAATTATAACGAAGATGCCAATGGAGGAAGCCAGAGTTGAAGGAGCAGCGGTTTATGATCTGGATATTTTGGACAAGGTCACAGTGGCAGAACTATTGGAAAAGATATCTCCAGATCTGGTATTTCATCTTGCAGCACAAAGCTCTGTGTCTATGTCATGGAAAAATCCGCAGCAGACGGTTGATGTGAATGTCAAAGGCAGCGTGAATGTGCTGGACGGGCTGCGCAGCATGAAGAAAAAGGCGCGTATCCTGCTGATAGGTTCTGGAGAGGAGTATGGGCAGGTTATTCCATCTGAAACACCAGTTTGTGAGACAAGTCCGTTAAGACCGGGAAATATTTATGCCGCTACAAAAGCTTGCCAGAATATGATTGGGCGGATTTATGCGCAGGCATATGGAATGAATCTTGTGATGGTGCGGGCGTTTAACCATATCGGGCCAGACCAGAGTCCGGTATTTGCCGCAGCGGATTTTTGCCGGCAGGCAGCATTGATCGAATCAGGAATGCAGGAGGCTGTGATACGGGTAGGCAACCTGGAGGCAAAACGGGATTTTACGGACGTCAGAGATGTGGTACATGCCTATGTACTGTTAGCCGAAAAGGGACAAGCAGGAGAAACGTATAATGTAGGAAGCGGACATGCTGTGAGCATTGGTGATGTCTTAAAGCTTGTTTTGAAACAGTCTGCTGTGGAGATTCAGGTGGAAGTGGATGAAGAGAAGCTGCGTCCCGTTGATGTGCCGGTTATGGAAGCAGATGTGCGTAAGGTGTGGCGTGACGTTGGGTGGAAAGCACAGATTCAGTTGGAGCAGACGATTGGGGATATGATGGAATACTGGCGGAGCATGATAGGGAGTAAGGGATGTAGTTAAGAAAGGCTTAAGAATATTTGGATAATCTGATGGAGTGAGGATGGCTACGATGGATAAAAAAGACAGAAAAATGAATCAACAGTTTAAAGATGACTGGCCCTTTTTTGAAAAGATTCTCGCCAGTCTAAGATATTTAAAAATACGAAAATATATTGATTCTGTGTCACATCCAATATGTGTTGATATTGGATGTGGATTTCATGGTGGATTTTTACGGAGGATCGAAAATCGTATTGGGGGGGGGGGGTACGGCTTTGATATTAGAGCAAATGAGGCTAAATATGGAAAGATCAGAATTATAAATAACAGTAAGTATCATGGAAGAGTGCCATTAAAAAACGAAAAAGCGGATTGTGTTTTTATGCTTGCCGTTCTGGAACACCTCCCTGTGGATACACCACTTTTGAGTGAGGCGGTACGTGTATTGAAAAGAAATGGATATTTTATTGTGACAACGCCTGCGCCGGCGGCAAAGCCAGTACTTGAATTTCTATCCTTCCGCTTGCATTTGATTAGTGAGGAGTCAATAAGAGAGCATCAGCACTATTATTCGAAAAAGGAATTGCAGAATCTTATGAGAAAGCACAAGTGCAGGATTGTTAAATACCAAAAGTTTCAATTTGGTTTTAATCAACTGATTGTAGGAAAAAAGGAGTAAGGACAGTGGATGGAGAAAAGATTTTGTCGGTTATTATCCCGGTTTATAATGAACGCGATACCGTTGAGCGGGTAATAGAGAAAGTTCGCGGCTGTGGGATTAGGACAGAGATTATAATTGTAGATGATTGCTCTACAGATGGGACAAGAGAACTCTTAAAGGGAAAGTTAAAAAATCGGGTAGACAAAGTTTTGTATCATAAGAAAAACTATGGCAAGGGCGTTGCACTCAGACATGGGTTCTCAGCGGCAACGGGAGATTTTGTTGTTGTGCAGGATGCAGATATGGAATATGATCCAGGTGACTTTGTACAGTTAATGCAGCCGTTTGTGAGTGGAGAATGCGATGCAGATGCAGTATATGGTTCAAGATACCTGCGAAGTGACCGATTTCGTGTGGATGGATTTTATCATGAATTAGGAAATAGAATGCTTACCATTGTATCTAACATTTGTTCTAACTTATCGTTAAGTGATATGGAGACATGTTATAAGATGTTTCGCAGGGAGGTTATTCAGTCTATGTATTTGAAAGAAGCAAGGTTTGGATTTGAGCCAGAGATTACTGCACGGCTGGCAAGAAAAAGGTGCAGGATTTATGAGGTACCTATTTCCTATCATCCAAGAACGTTTGAGGAGGGGAAAAAAATTGGGCTGAAGGATGCTTTTCGTGCGCTTTACTGTATTATTAAATATAATTTTTTTGTGAGAGACTAATGAGAATTCGAGGGAAATAGAAATGAAGATAGCGGTTATTGGGACAGGTTATGTCGGTTTGGTCACTGGAGCCTGTTTATCCGATTACGGAAATGATGTTTACTGTGTTGATATAGCAGAAGATAAAATTGAAAAGCTGAAAAGTGGTATCATGCCTATTTATGAGCCGGGGCTTTCCGATATGGTAAAGAACAATTATGAGATGGGGAGGCTTAAATTCACAATAAATATGAAAGAGGCATTGCAGCATACGGATATTTGTTTTATAGCGGTTGGTACGCCGATGGGAGAGGACGGGAGTGCTGATCTTCAGTATGTGCTTGCAGTAGCTAAAGAAATTGGGCAGTATATGATACACCATATGTATGTAGTAGATAAGTCTACAGTTCCGGTAGGAACGGCACAAAAGGTGCGTAATGTTATTCAGAAAGAACTGGATATCCGCGGCAGCAGACTAACGTTCGATGTGATTTCTAATCCAGAATTTCTAAAAGAAGGGACGGCTGTTTCTGATTGCTCCAGACCAGACCGTATTGTAATTGGCGCGGACAGTGACCAAGCGGTAAGGGTGATGAAGGAGATGTACATGCCTCTGGTGAGAAATAACGAGACATTTATTTTTATGGATGTTGCCAGTGCCGAAATGACCAAGTATGCTGCGAACGCAATGCTTGCCACGAAGATTTCATTTATGAATGAGATTTCTAATATTTGCGAGGCAGTTGGGGCAGATGTAAATAAGGTACGTATGGGAATTGGAAGTGACTGCCGCATAGGTTATCATTTTATATATGCTGGCTGCGGCTATGGCGGAAGCTGCTTTCCCAAAGACGTACAGGCACTTATAAAGACGGGGAACAGCAGTGGATGTAAAACAAGGATACTCTGCGCAGTTGAAGAGGTAAACAGAGCACAGAAAATGGTAATTCCAGAAAAAATTGTCCGGCATTTCGGAAATGATCTGCGAGGAAGAGTATTTGGGATCTGGGGATTGGCATTTAAACCGAATACGGATGATATGCGTGAAGCGGCATCCATTACGGTAATAAACGAATTGACAAAAAAGGGTGCAAAGGTGAGGGTATATGATCCAAAGGCAATGGATCAGGCAAGAAATTTTTATTTGTTAAATAATGATGCTGTAGAATATTGTCAAAGTAAATATACAGCACTGGTAGATTCGGATGCTATGATTCTGCTGACAGAATGGAAAGAGTTTAAGTCGCCGGATTTTGAAGAGATTCGAATGCGCTTGAAAACACCTGTGTTGTTTGACGGAAGGAATCAGTATGACGCACGTCAGATGGAGGAACTCGGATTTGCATATTATCAGATCGGTGTAGAAAGAAAGGGGAATTCGACATGAAACGAATGTTAGTGACCGGAGGGGCAGGATTTTTAGGTTCTCATCTGTGTGAACGATTGTTAAAAGATGAACAAAACTATGTTATTTGTGTCGATAACTTGTACACAGGAAGTATGGATCATATTCGCGATTTGTTCCAGAATCCGAATTTCGAATTTATCAGGCATGATGTTACACAGCCGTTATATGTGGAAGTGGATCAGATTTACAATCTTGCCTGTCCGGCAAGTCCGCCACATTATCAAAAAAATCCAATCAAGACAGCAAAAACAAGTGTGCTCGGAGCGATGCATATGCTTGGACTTGCAAAGCGTGTGGGAGCCAGAATTCTTCAGGCAAGTACTTCTGAGGTTTATGGCGATCCGACAGTACATCCTCAGCCAGAGAGTTACTATGGAAATGTAAATACAACAGGGATTCGTTCCTGTTACGATGAAGGGAAACGAATGGCAGAAACATTGTTTTTTGACTATCACAGACAGAATGATGTGGATATTCGTGTAATTCGTATATTTAATACTTATGGGCCGCGAATGAATCCTACAGATGGACGTGTTGTATCTAATTTTATTGTGCAGGCACTTAAGAATGCAGATATCACCGTATATGGGAGTGGAAAACAGACAAGAAGTTTCTGTTATGTAAGTGATCTCGTGGAGGGTATGATTCGGATGATGGAATGTACAGAAATTACAGGGCCTGTGAATCTTGGAAATCCAGTGGAATCCACTATGCTAGAATTGGCGGAAACGATTGTACGGATGACAGGGTCTGATTCAGGAATTGTACATATGCCTTTGCCACAGGATGATCCTATAAAAAGAAAACCAGTGATTGATATAGCAAAGCAGGAGCTTGGATGGATGCCAACAGTTACTCTGGAACAGGGATTAGACAAGACGATACAATATTTCAAATCAATCGAAGGGTTGTGAAAAGTATGCAAAGAAATATGCGAAAAGTAAGTTTCTTTTTGTTATACGCAGTTTTCGTTATATGGCTATTTAGATTTAGCGGCATAGATTCTGATCAGGCAAATCATTTGCTGCAAGCGGACGATATTCTGTCGGGAAATTTTTTTCTGAAAGACTGGAATTTAACGGGGGTAACTTTTTTTACGACAGATTTGCTGTATTTTGAAATTGCAAGGCTGATTTTCGGAGTTCGTTACAGAGCCATTTATGTTGCAAATGGGCTGAAATTTTTATCAATCGCAGCAGCAGCTTATTATGCCGTTATGAAAGGATGCTGTAGAGATTGGAAATTAAAGAAAGGATTGTTTTTCCTGCTGGCATCTATTCCATGCATGAGCTATATGATTTCTTCCAGAGTACATGCCGGAGCAGTCTGTTTGATATTTATTGCTTTTTGCATTGTAGATGATATTTTGAAAAGATCGGATGAAAATGACCGAAAAATATTATGGAAATATGCAGCTTTTATTACAGTGACAGCACTTGGAACCGTAGGAGATATGCTGGCCATTATAGAAGGGACTATTCCGGTTCTCTTGCTCTGTCTGTATCGATTATTAATGGAGGAGAACTTTCGCAGAGGGGCTAAGTATATTAAACTAGCTGCATCAGCAGTTACAGGTATAGTTGCAGGTTTAGTATGGGATAGGTTCTATTTTTTTGTTGGCGGAGCAAATAAAAATAGTTATATTGGAAATCGATTATTTACGGATCTTTCCGGGTATGCAGAGAAAGTTGTATCGTTTACAGGTCATATTTTGGACATGTGTATGGCTAATTTAAGCGGAGCAAGAATTGCAGATATTTGGAATATGCCTAAACTTGCAAATATAACGGTTATCATAGCGGCAATTCTTTTTATGATTGTAAGTATCAGAACTGTCATTCAAAAAGAACAGAATCATACGGATGAGATATCTCTTTTACTGGTAATCTCTATTCTAATGTCATTTTTGGCATTTGTGCTGACGGAAATGGCAGCGTCTAGGTATATCACGCTCGTACCATATGCGTTTTTCGTTCTTGTAATAAGAAACTGTAGTCAGATCATTGAATATTGTAAAAACAGAAAACTGAGTATTCTGATTTTGGTTATCACGGCGGTTATTTCGTTTGCCGGAAAAATATATGAAATATCAAGTTATCAATATCCGCAGAGCAACATTGAAGATTACAGACTCATTACATTCCTGAAAGAACATGATCTTCATTATGGTTATGCTTCCTTTTGGAATGCGTCTAAGTTAACGGTTTTATCAGGGAAAGAAGTAAATATAAGACATATCACACATAGCGGAGAAACGGAGGATATGCTGTCATTATTCAGGTGGTTTTGCAAAAATGAATGGTATCATGAGAATACAAATTTTATAATAATTGACAATGAGGATGGAAAACGAGGAGAAGAAGATAGTTTTGGTATTTCTGAAAAAAGGGTTACTTCATTTTTTGGCGTTCCACAGGAATCTTATGTGTTCGATAAATATTTGATTTTAGTATATGATTATAATATTTCAAATAAATTAAAATAACGTTTTTGAATTCTTAATTTGGTCTTGCATTTATTTTGCTTTGAGAAACAGTAAGAAAAAATAAAAATAAAGTATCTAATAATTCAGGGAGACATTTCGTAAAGAATTTGTTTCCCTGTTGCCTTGTAATTAGCATAAACCTACTTCAATTAGGCTTTTGGAGGAATTTCCAAAAGCCTGCTATACTTTAGCCAGGATAGGATCAAGAAGCCGTCGTACTTCTAAAGTGCATTCTGCATAAAGCTGTAGGAATTCAAGGAAGGGAAAAATGCCAAAATACTGCCAGACATAAAGGATGACTGACTTAGGCATTAGAAATTCACCATTATTATAGCAGATTTTTGAAGACTTGGCCAAAAGGCTTAATTTTTGAAGACTTGGCCAAAAGGCTTATTGAAGGAGTTAAAATACAGATGTTGATTTTTCGGATGAATGAAAATATAATAGAACCAGCAGGACAAATCAGAATAAGGACATCACAAGCAAGGTGCTTGCAGAGGACTTTAAGGGCAAGACATTTCGGGTATATGGGCTGGATCTTCCGGGGATCAGGGAGGTAAGACCTACGAATATCCCGGCTGTAAAGGCAAATGAGCTTCACATGGATAATCTTTTTGAACTGGAAGATGATACGGTGGCTATGGTAGATTATGAAAGTGATTATGATGGAAAGGACAAAGTAAAATACTTAAATTACCTGACGGGGATAGCAAATATAAGAAGGTCGATTGAAATGACACAGGTGGCGATGATATTTAAAGAAGAAAAACAGCAGGCGGTGAAAGAGGCAGTAGAGGTGGAAAGAATGAAAGCTGCTGCTTCTGATAAACAGATTATGATAAAAATGATTGACAAGGGATATTCTACAGATGAAATCGTGTTTTTGATTTCTGGATATTCTAAGAACGATGTTGAGGCACTGCGTAAAACACTACAGAATACGAAGAACAATTTTAAACAAGAAATATAAAGGAAACTGCAGAACATGATACGAATTGCTATATGCGACGACGAAACCGGCACCTGCACAGAAATCGAGACGATGATCCTTCATTTTGCCAAAAGCCATGCACTTTCCATCGAAACGGAAGTATTTTATTCTGGGGAAGCATTTTGCCGCTCGCTTCGGGAACGATGCCTGTTCGATCTTGTATTTTTGGATATTCAGCTCTTGCAGATGGATGGGGTGCAGGTCGGAAAGCAGGTGCGGGAACAGCTCGGCAATGAAAAAATAAGCATCGTTTTTATCTCGGCAAAAGAAACCTACGCGATGCAGTTGTTTCAGGTGCGCCCGCTGGATTTTCTGATAAAGCCGATTGCGAAAGCGCGTATTTTTGCTGTTCTGGAGACGTTTCTTAAGGTGAATGCGGACAGCAGGAATGCATTTCAATTTCAGATCGGGAAATCCATTTACAGACAGTATTTGAGTGAGATCCGCTACTTTGCCTGCAATGGCAGAAAAATAGAGCTGTATGCGAACTGCGGATGCGAAGTGTTTTACGGCACGATGCAAAAAGTATGGCAGCAGGTGGAAGGAAAAGGGTTTCTTGCCATTCATAAGTCTTATATTGTAAATACTGCGTTTGTCAGTGTGTACCATTATGATTCTGTGCGGATGACTGACGGTACCTGCCTGCCGATCAGCCAGAAATACCGGAAATCGGTCAAACAGCAGTTGACGGCACTTTTTCAAAGGGGATGATTCGTGCTGGAATTAAAATTGTACGTTATAATATTTTGGGCAGCCCGGATTTGCCTGTATGCACGCTGTCTGCACGACTGCATTGGAAGCTGCCGGATTTCTAAAAAGATTGCCGCAGCCGCATTTGCTGTGTTTTGGATTGCAGAGAGCTTTCTTTTAAGCCTGTCACCGCTTGGCAGGGAAATAGAGCTGTTCGAATTTTTTCTGCTGCTTGTGGAAATGCCGTGCCTGTTTGTGCTGGCATTCTGCTTTTCTGGAACGATTGTACGGCGCTTATTTGCGGCTGTTTTCCTGCCGGTAGTTTACTGGTTTGGAGAGTGGAGCATCCGGCGGATGCTTTTTTCGACGGCGCCTTTTTACCGGCAGTATTTGGCGTCTGCGTCGGTGTGTGTGCTGTTTCTTGCAGCGTTTACATTTCTTATCTCAAAAATAAAAACATCCCGGCAGGAACGGGAACGAGCAATGCTGAAACAGGAGCTTCGCATGTATGAAAAACAGTTTCATATCATTCGCCAGTCACAGCATCATATTCGCTCCCTAAAGCACGATATGAAGCACCATATCAAAATGCTTTCGGATCTGGTTGCCGCAGGGGAAAAAGACGCTGCACTTGAATACCTTGCGTCTATGGGTGAATTTATGGAAAACACCGATGCATATGTGGATTCCGGCAATGAAAAGATAGACAGTATTTTAAACTATATGCTTGCAAAGGCTCAAAAAGCAGGCATTTGTACTTCTTGGACGATCCAGATTCCAGAACATTTAGAACTGTCTGCCTTTGACATGAATGTGATTTTAAGTAATTTAATGGAAAATGCAATCAATGCTTTGGATGGCGTTCCTAGTCCAAGCCTTAACCTTAGGATCAAATATGACCGGGGCACGCTGTGCATTTCTACCAAAAATAACAATGCAAAAAAATCTCTTGATCCGTACAGACTTAGAACATCATCGGAACATGGCTACGGATTAAAAAATATTCAAAAAATCGCCGAAAAACACCACGGCAGTTTGGAAACAAGCGTCGAGGACGGTTTTTTCTGTGTTTCTGTGCTTTTGTTTTTATCGGTAAAGGAGCTGTCACAGGAATAGAAAAGATGCAAGGTATTATGGAGTTTAAGTGATTAGAAAATATCTTGCCTGTTTTCTGTTTGATGCGGCAGCTCCTTTAAAATTTGAATCATCTGATTCGATCCTTTTTGTTAATATAATTTTTTTTCGAATATTTATTTTTTAAAATTTATTCTTAATACAACTCATTTTTAATATAATTTTATTGGACAATTTATTCATACAAAATTTATTCTAATACAACTCATTTTAATACAGTTCTTTCACATTAAATCGTAACTTTTTACATTCAGCCCATTACTTTTTACAAGGTGCCGTTTCGATGGCGTTCTTTCTGCTATGATTGTTATGTTCCATTACAAAAGGACGCTGGGAGAGGGGATCGGCACACCCTGGCTGCGTCCTTGATTCTACCGCAGAAGGCAAAGAGCTTCTAAACCTTCTTCCAAAGCCGCCGCCAGAGCGTACCGATCCCCTCTCCCGGCTGTTCTTCGTAAGTGTTGCTAAAAAAGCTTGATAGTTGCACGCTATTGCATTGCTGAAATTTCTAGCTGATGCAACTGCGTCGTTGTAGAAAATATGCTAAGAGCCTTTCCTAAAAATGCTTTCTGGCAGATTTTCGCCAAATAAAGACACTAGAGCGTGTTTGAAAAATCATTCCCGTGAGCTGCACTCCCCACTTTGCGGAGAATTTATCCCCAATTTAGTCAACATAGCCCGCTATGACTCCTAAATTTTGGATAAATTCTCCACAAACTGTGAAGCACATCTCACAGAAAGTATTTTTCAAACACGCTCTAGTACTACAACGAACAAACCAAACCATATTGAGCTTGTTTAGTAGCACTTACGAAGAGCAGCCGGGAGAGAGGATGTGCCTCCCTTGGCGGCGGCTTTGGAAGAATGGTTAGAATCCCTTAGTATTCTGCGGGGCAACCAGGGGCGCAGCCAAGCGGCACCTTTAGCTGCCAGCAGGCAGCGAACTAGGTGCCGCGACCGTCCACAGCCACAGCGTAACAGCAGGATACTTAGGGATTCTTAGCATTCTGGAACGGACGCCGCCAAGGGAGGCACATCCTCTCTCCTGGCGTCCCCTTTCCATAAAAATACCAACCCATACATAATTAAATTCAGAAAGGAACCACATAATATGAACCAACAACAAACACGTAATCATTTTATCGACGCCATCCGTGGATTTGCAGCAATCAACATGGCAGTTTTTCACTTTCTTTATGACGTTTTTATAATCTATGAGAAAAACCCGCACTGGTACAGCCTTCCAAAAGTGCATCTTTGGCAGCAGGCGATCTGCCAGACGCTGATCTTTTTATCCGGCTTTGTCTGGCAGTGGGGAATCCGGGGAAATCTGCGCCGCGGCATGCGTTTTAATGGGTATGGATGTTTAATCACGATTATAACACTCGCAGTGATTCCTTCAGAATCAATTTGGTTCGGCATTTTGAATTTTATGGGATGTGCGGTTTTGCTGCTGCTTGGGCTGCAAACGGTTCTTAAAAAAATTCCTCCGGTATGCGGGCTTGCTGTCAATTTTTTACTGTTTGTGCTTTGCAAGCAGATTCAGTATGGCAGCATCGGGATCGGCAGTGTGTTTCGCATACAGGTGCCCGCTGTTTTGTATTCTGTAAAAATTCTAACGCCGTTTGGATTTCCGTTTGCAGGATTTCGCTCAAGCGACTATTTTCCGCTGCTGCCCTGGATCTTTTTGTATCTGTGCGGGTATTTTTTTAATAGGATCTTGCAGGAGCATCGGGTGATGGAGTGCAGTTTGTGGCAGCGGGCGGCACGGTATCAGGTTCCTGTGCTGTCTGCGGTTGGGAGCAGGACGATTTGGATTTATCTGCTTCATCAGCCGGTGTGTATGCTGGTGTGTTATTTGGTGTTTGGGAATATAGGCATACCGCATTGACAGCAGGGCTTTTTTTAGAAATGAATTGGCAACCCACCTATATTTTGTTATAATCAAACAAAAAGAACAGGGGGGCAATATGGAATTGGATCAAGAAAAATATCTGGCGCTGTTAGCGGAGAAATATCCGACGATCCAGGCTGTATGCCGTGAGATCATCAACTTAAGCGCAATTTTAAATCTGCCAAAGGGCACCGAGCACTTTATGAGCGACCTGCATGGGGAGTATGAGGCATTTTACCATATTTTAAATAACTGTTCCGGCGTTGTACGTGAAAAGGTGGACATGCTGTTCGAGCAAAAGCTGTCGGATGCGGAGCGGGAACAGATCTGTACACTGATTTATTATCCGCGGGAAAAGCTGGAGCTGATTAAAAAAGAAGTGATTAATTTGCGGGAATGGTACCGTGAGATTTTAACGGAGCTGATTGAGATCGCAAAGACGCTGTCGTCTAAGTATACGCGTTCAAAGGTAAGAAAAGCGATGCCGGAAGAGTTTGCGTATATTATTGACGAGCTTTTGCATGTGCAGAAGGATGAGGATGATAACCAGGTTATTTATCACAGGGAGATTTTAACGACGATTATCGAGCTGGATAACGCGGATGAGTTTATTGTAGCGCTTGCTGACCTGATTAAGCGCATGGCGGTTGACCGTCTGCATATTGTGGGCGATATTTTTGACAGGGGGCCTTGCGCAGACCAGATCCTGGACTTGCTGATGAAGTACCATTCGCTGGATATTGAATGGGGAAACCATGATATTTTGTGGATGGGAGCGGCGGCAGGGAGCAAGGCATGTATTGCGAACGTCGTCCGCAACAACTTAAAGTACGATAATACGGAAATCTTGGAAAACAGCTATGGGATCAGCCTGCGTAAATTAACGCTGTATTCGGAAAAGCTGTATCCTGGCGTAGAGCCGATGGAGGCTGCGGTAAAAGCGATTACCGTGATGCTGTTCAAGCTGGAGGGGCAGGTGATTGCAAGGCATCCTGAATATGAAATGGACGACCGCAGGCTGCTGCACCGGATTCATTGGGAAAACCATACGGTTGAGCTGGAAGGAAAGACATACGAGCTGACGGAGACAGAGTTTCCTACGATAGATCCGGCGGATGTGTATCGCTTATCAGACGAGGAAGAAGAAATTATGGACGAGCTGTGCATGGCGTTTGTCAACAGCAGCCGCCTGAACGAGCATATCCGATTTCTGTATAAAAAAGGCGGCATGTACAAGACGTTTAACGGCAACCTGCTGTATCACGGCTGTATCCCGCTGGATAATGAAGGCAATTTTGAAGGGATCTGTATTGACGGCAGGATGTATAAGGGACGCGCCTATCTGGAATATGCGGACAAGACAAGCAGGCGGGCGTATTTAGCGGGACGCAGGCAAAGCGACCTGGACTTTATGTGGTATTTGTGGTGCGGCAGAAAGTCGCCGCTGTGCGGGCGCAATATCAAGACGTTTGAGCGCAGCTATATCGCGGACAAGTCGGTGTGGCACGAAGCATCTGACCCGTACTACAAGTTTTACCAGACGGAAAAGACCTGCAATATGATTCTCAGGGAGTTTGGACTGTATTCTTCCTATTCGCATATTATTAACGGGCATACGCCGGTGCGCACCGGGGAAGGCGAAATGCCGGTACGTGCCAACGGCAGGCTGATTGTGATAGACGGGGGCTTTTGCCGCAGCTACCATAAGACGACCGGGATCGCAGGCTATACGCTGATCTATAATTCGCATGGCATCCGCATCAAGGCGCACCAGCCGTTTGAAAGCATCTATGCCGCTCTGCGGGAAAATAAAGATATCGAATCCAAAAGCGAGATGGTGGAGACAGAAAAGGAACGGCTTATGGTCAAGCATACCGATAATGGCAGAAAGATCCTGGAAGATATCGAAGGACTGAAAAAACTGCTCAACGCTTACCGGGAAGGTACGATTGAGCAGGGAAATGCATAAAAGGAATATGAAAAAAGGCGCTGATATCATAAGCAGCGCCTTTTTTGATTTACATGTCATAATACATCATTGCGTTTTCTGTCGTCCGAAAGATGGTATTGCTCGATCCTACCTGGCAGACTTTTAAAATATCTCCGTCTTCCAGCTCCTGCGCGTATTCCACAGGAAGAACGACCTGTTTATCCGATACAAAAGTGGTAGGCATCTTTTCGTCGTTTACGTAAATGCGGCTCCAGTTCGTAAAGCAGTCGCCGTAGATCGAGAGGCTTTTGTCCGCATTTTTGCGGTAGCTGTAGATATGCGTCTTGTCTACGCCCATTTGCAGGTCAGAAGCCGGATATTTGTTTATGCCGTCATAGCAGTAGCGTTCTCCGTAGAGAATGTCGTATTGCAGGTTTTCCAGCTTGTTTTGGTACTGCTCGTTTTCGGTATCGTAGGCGCCCGCCTGGTGGTACGTAAAGATCGTGCCTTCATGGATGCCTGCCTGTTCCGTCGTATAGGCAAGAAGCTGGTAAGCGGCAAGGTCTGCGTCTTTTTGCTCTAAGCCAAAGTTGTTCCACGTAGCGTACTGGGTCTTGAAAATATCCCCGGATTTTAAGTCTTCATCGGCAAGGCCCATCGTCGGCAGATGGTCGCCGAACAGTACAAGCAGTGTCTTTTCGTCCCGTTTGGAAAGCATATCCGTTAAGTTTTTAATAAACTTGTCGACTTCATGGATCTGGTTGACGTAGTATTCCCACTGGTTGTTCTTTTCTGTGGTTTCCGCGCCGGATACTTGGATCTGCGGGTTTTCCAGGATCTTTTCTTCTGGATAGCTGCCGTGCCCTTGTACGGTAATCGTGTATACAAAGTCGGACTTGTCTGGCGTGGAATCGAGTGCTTTTTGCGTTTCGCTGATCAGGATATCGTCTGTCGGCCAGGAGCCAAGCGGCGTGTATTCCTGGATGTTCATAAGCTCCTTGCTCGTAAACGTATCAAAGCCGAACTGGGAAAATGCATTGGCGCGGCTGTAAAAGTTGCCGCCGTTGTTGTGGACGACATGCGTGCCGTATCCGACCGCGGACAGGTCAGAAGCAATGCTTTCACAGTCTGTTTCTTTTAAAATCGTTTTGTACGGATATTCACCGGTGCCGAAAAACCGCAGGTTCATGCCCGTTAATACTTCAAATTCTGAGTTTGCGGTTCCGGCGCCGACAACAGGCACCGTCAGGTAGCCAGAAGTAAAGTTGTCAGATAACGCCCGAAAGTTCGGGATTGGGTCTTTGGACATTTTTAGGAAATTGATTTCCGTCGGGTCCATAAACGATTCAAGCAGTACGCAGATGACGTTTGGCTGATCCTGGCTGGCAGAATCGGATACGACCTCGCCGGATTCTGCGACCGTATAGGAAGAAGCCGTTTCCTTTGCCTGCGAGACTGTCTGCGTAATTTCTTTTATTTTTGATTCAGAATAATCTGAAGGCTTGCTCATACCACGATCCATAACGCTGGATGAAAAGCCGTATACAAAACCATAGTCAGAATAGCCCTGTGCAATATTGGCAAAATAAGAAGCCATCTGCTGCGAATTATGTGCCATTGAGGTAGCGACAGACATTAATACGCCCATGCCTGCGCAGAAGCATACCGCGCGCACCTTATGCGGATGTCCCTGGAACTTCGGGCCTTTTAAGGCAAATATAACCAGAAATACAACCAGTGCGAAAAGTAAAATAATGACGCATATTTCCTGCGTTTTTGAGAAATACTGTGTATTAGTCATTGTCAGCAGGTCTGAGATGCACTTTAAGTCCGTGTAGCCAAACGGCGTCACGCGCTGGGACAGCACACAGCCGTTAATAATGCCAAGCAGCAGCCAAAAGCAGCTTATAATAATACGCATAAGCATCCTGCGGCGGAATAAGTATACGACCGACATCGTAAAAAAGATAATCAGTGCATTAAAGAAAAACGCAAACGAATGGCTGCCTAAAAAGACGCACGCATCCACAAGGGAACGCCTGGAGCATACTTCGATGACAAATACGAGCATACAGGCAAGCAGTGCGTGAAACAGCAGCGAATAGCGGTTAAAAAAAGCAATCTGGCGGCTGTAGTCACGCTTTTCCCTCATTTTCCATTTATCTTGAAATATTGTTTTCATAAATACGGAATACCTCCTCCGAAAAATTCTTAACTAACTTTATTCTGACTGAGAATAAAATATATCCTATTGGACAAAAAATCAATCGGTAAAAATCATAAAAAATTCTTAAGATTTACTTAAATTCGGGATATAATGAATAATCCCGCTGGAGAATGAAGTGAAATTGCCTTGAAACGCCGCTGTCAGTGCGTTATAATCATCTATAATTGCTGTTTCGGCGGCAGAATCTGCCGCATTTGCCAGGAACCGGTTTTTTCCCGGCGCATATACTGTTATTAACGAAATGCAGGAGACAGATGCGTGGATTATAAGCAGGAACAGTTTATGCGTATGCAGCAGTACCAATATGCGCCCAAAATGCCGTTTTATATGAGCTATCCGATTCAGAATGCCTTTATGGAAGAGATGGAATATGAGCGGGATATGGAGCGTATCAAGGAACTGTATCCGCAGGATGCAAAGCGCATTCTAAAGCTTGTCGAGGAAGAGTGCGACAAGATGGAATATGAAGGCAGCATGATGTTTGACGAATATCCTGACCGTGTGATGTTAAAGGTGATCTGCGACAAGATCTATCAAAAGGCTTCGATGCCGCAGGAAGAACCAGAAGCAGACAAAGATCTGGAAGCAAAGCAGGTGGAAGCGCTTGATAATCGGAGGCCGCCAGGCCCGCCGCCACCACCAGGATGGAGACCGCCAGGCCCACCACCACCGCCAGGATGGGGCCCTCCGCCACCACCGCCGGGATGGAGACCTCCGCCACCGCCACCGCCGGGATGGGGCCCTCCGCCACCGCCGCCACCGCCACACCGTCCGGGGATGCGCAATTTAATCGAAGTGCTGCTCTATAACGAGATGTATCAAAGACGATGCAGGCATAACCGCTGCCGCCGCTGGTAGAAAAGCAGGCAGATCAACGAGGCCTGTGGGGGCGCGCGCTCCCGCGCAGCTTTCACAGGCTTCGTTTTACATAAACGATTACGAAAGGAAAGGGACAGATGAAAAAAGGGTTAATCAAGGCAGCAGTGCTTTTGCTGATATTTGTAATCACACTGTTGATTACCGGCCGTGTTACGAATAAAAATCAGTTAGACCTGACAACAGAAATGGAGGAGCCTGTTTTGCCGGTTATTATGCTGTATACGGACAATAAGCTGATCAATGAGCTGTACGGCTATACGTCTCCGATGAATGCGGTCGGTATGCGCGATACGATTACGCCGCTTTCCAGCAGCAGGGAGGTTCCGCTTCAAATCCGTACGTATGGCTACCGGATCGACGCGGTTTCCTACGAGATCCGCAGCATTGACGGGGAGCGGCTGATCTCGGACGGAAACATTACGTCTTATGAAGAAAAAGACGGGCAGATACGGACAAGCGTACCCGTACAGAGCCTGTTAGAGCAGTCCAGAGAATATATTCTGACATTAAAGCTCCGCCAGGATGAGAAGACCTGCTATTATTACACGAGAATCGCAGACGCCAGAGACTGCTATGTAGCAGAGTGCGTCAAGTTCGCGCAGGAGATCAGCGAAGCTACATTTTCGGAAACGCCGGATGAACTGACTTCTTACTGGGAGCCAAATGTGGCGGGGGATAATTCCACGCTGCACAAGGTTACGATCCATTCCAGCCTAATGCAGGCGAACTGGGCAGATTTCCCGTGCGACAGGCTAAGCGCCCCGGTGCCGTCGGTCAAGGAGATGAACAGTTCCTATAATGTTATCCTGCTGAACTACGTTGTGACGTCCAACGGGGAAAGTGGAGAGCAGGAATACTATAACGTCGAGGAGTATTACCGCATTCGCTATACGAACGAGCGCATGTACCTTTTGAATTTTGAAAGAACTATGAACCAGATTTTCCAGGGGGAAAATGATTTTCTGTATGAGAATTACCTTCAGCTAGGCATTCGGTCTAAAGATGTGGAATATATGCAGAACGAATCCGGCACAGTCACCTGCTTTGTCCAGGAAGGGGATTTGTTAAGCTACAACCAGTCGTTTCACCGCCTGGCGGAAGTGTTCAGCTTTCGCGGACACGAAGGGATTGAGGCAAGGGAAAATAATATGCAGCATGATATCCGCATACTGAATGTGGATGAGGCGGGCGATATCGACTATGTCGTATACGGATATATGAACCGCGGCATACATGAAGGGGAAGTAGGCATCAGCTTTGTCCACTATGCAAGCCAGGCGAATACAAACGAGGAAAAGCTGTTTTTATCGTTTGACAAGTCTTATCAGGTGTTGCGGGCGGAGTTGGGCAAGCTGCTGTATGAAAATACGGCAGGCGATATTTATCTGCTGTTTAACGGCACGGTCTATCATATGAACTTGGCGTCGATGGAGATGGAAGAGGTCGCCTCGGGGCTGGACGACGATACGTATGCGGTTTCCGAATCCAACCAGTATTTTGCCTGGATTTCAGACCGGGATTCGACAGAGATATCCGTAATGGATTTAGAGACCTCCAAAGTGCGAAAGATTACGGCAAAGGAAGGCAGGACACTGCGTGTGCTTGGATTTTTAGAGGAAGACCTGGTGTATGGCATTGCGGCGGACAAGCATAAAAGCGGCGGCATGGCAGGCATCCGCCAGACGCCGATGTATGCGCTGCGCATTGTAAATGCTTCCAGCATGGAGGTATTAAAAAAATACCGCAAAAAAGGGTATTTTATTGACAGCGTGGAGTTTCATAACGGCGTGCTTATTATGCAGCGTTTAGTCGCCGGAGAAGGCGGCTACGCGCAGGCACAGCAGGATTCTATTGTAAACCGCGGACAGGAAAATGAGGAGCAAAAGATTATCCATACAACGGTTACAGAAGTAAAGCAGACGCAGGTGCAGCTTACGCTGACGGAGATGAAAAAGGAGTCGCCGCCTGTCTATGTAGCCGCAAAGCAGATCCTGAATCAGGAAGACCGCAGCATGAGCTTAAAAACGCCGCAGGAGCAGCAAGCGTACTTTGCATATGCAAGGGGCAGGGTGGAGACAGCGACGACAGACCTTGCCGAAGCAATCCGCAGCGCCGACGAGTATATGGGCGTAGTCGTAGATGAAAAGCAGAACTATATCTGGAAGCGCGCACGCAAAAACATCCAGATGCCGTTTGAAGTACAGCCTTCGGATGCGGATGCAGAGGCGTCTGCGGCAGCCAAATGCGTCAGCGCGATCCTGCGGCATGAAGGCATTGAGGTCAGTGCGGGAGAGCTTTTGGACAGAGGAGACACGCCGCAGGAGATCTTAGAATCGCTGCTGTCCGACCGCAAGGTCATCTGTGTGGAGGGCTGCTCGCTGTCGCAGATCTTATATTATGTAAGCTGCGGCACGCCGGTACTGGCAGCGGCGGGAGCACAGGGGGCGATGCTGGTGACCGGGTATGACTCGTTAAACGTATGGCTGTATGACGCGCAGGCGGGCACGGT
>Ga0137308_101146_pt1 | contig 29720 bp, 26 predicted proteins | sample Inofrocosms_June_FD_97181 | JGI IMG/M metagenome (GOLD analysis project Ga0137308, IMG submission 97181) | Mouse cecal microbial communities from Vienna, Austria - N-Acetylneuraminic and N-Acetylglucosamine D2O microcosms_June | ecosystem: Host-associated > Mammals > Digestive system > Large...
ACCGAAGGGCGCAAGCCCTTCGGTCGTTCTTTTGTTTGCTTCACGGTTTTTTGCGTCAGTTCTCCAGGAATTTTTCCTTGTCCCGGTCGATCTGCTTCTGATAACGGTCCTGCTCCGAGAAGACGCAGCCGCAGTATTTCTGCATATAAAAACCCAGCTCCCTGGCCCGGCGGTTGCCCTCCCGGAAATTGGGCCGGAAGTCCCGGTAGAAAAATTCCACGCCGTACTGCGCCGCGTACCGCTCCGCCGCCCGGAGGATGCCCTCGTGGTCCTGGTAGAGGCTGGCCAGCAGGGTGGTGGTGAAGGCGGAAAAGCCGTGCTCCGCGGCGTATTTCGCCGTTCCCTCGATCCGGTGCTCGTAGCAGTAGGTACAGCGGTGGTCAATGTCCCCCGCCACCTGGCGGCAGAACTCCTTTAAGCCATAGTCCTCCCGCACCCGCACCTCCATGCCGATGGCGGGGGCGTACTCCAGCAGGCAGTCCCGCCGGGCCTGGTACTCCTTCCAGGGGTGGATATTGGGGTTGTACCAGAAAGCCACGGGCTCGACGCCCTCGGAGCGGAGGGGGTCGATGCAGCTCAACGAGCAGGGGGCGCAGCAGCAGTGGAGGAGTACGGTTTTCATGGTCATGCCTCGCTTTCGTCGTGAATAAGATGAGTATAGCACGTCCCCGGAGAATCCGCAAGCCCGGTCGGACAGGCCATTTTTAACAGGTTCTTTACAGTTTTGAAAGGGATTTCCGATTGAAAAAGTCGTCGAAAGCGTGTATGATACCAAGGATATGATACTTTGCGGTTCCTGCCGGATGGACGGCGGGTAATCGTTTGCCTAAAGGAGGAGCGCGGCTTGAAGATTGGCCTTGACGTGGGGTCCACCACCATCAAATGCGTGGTGCTGGACGGCGCGGACAACATCGTATACAGCACCTACGAGCGGCACTTCAGCCATATTTTGGAGAAGTCCGAGGAGCTGCTGCGCCGGGTGGCCGGGCAGTATGTCCCGTCCGGAAGGGCGGAGCTGGCCATTTCCGGCTCCGCTGGAATGGGCATGGCGGATAGCGTGGGCGTGCCTTTTGTTCAGGAGGTCTTCGCCACCCGGGTGGCCGCGGGGCGGCTGGTCCCGGGCACCGATGTGGTAATAGAGCTGGGGGGCGAGGACGCGAAGATCCTCTTCCTCACCGGCGGCATGGAGGTCCGCATGAACGGCTCCTGCGCCGGGGGCACCGGGGCGTTCATCGACCAGATGGCGACCCTGCTGAAAATGACCGCCGACGAGATGGACCTGGCCGCGCAGACGGCGGAAAAGACCTACACCATCGCCTCCCGCTGCGGCGTCTTCGCCAAAAGCGACGTGCAGCCCCTCATCAACCAGGGCGCGCGGGCCACGGACATCGCTGCCAGCATCTATCAGGCGGTGGTGAACCAGACCATCGCGGGCCTGGCCCAGGGGCGGCCCATCAAGGGAAACGTCCTGTATCTCGGCGGGCCGCTGACCTTCTCCAAATGCCTCCGGGAGAGCTTTGACAAAACCTTAGGCGTCGCCGGGACCTGCCCGGAGAACAGCCTTCTGTTTGTGGCCCTGGGCGCGGCGTTCTATGCCGACCAAAGCTTCGATTTAAGCGCGCTGGCGGACCGCCTCCGGGAGCGGGGGGCCTCCGAGACTTACCGGAGCCAGCCGCCGCTGTTTGAGACCCGGGAGGAATACGCGGCCTTCCAGGCCCGCCACGCCAGGGCGAAGGTTGCCCGGGCCCCCTTCGGCCCGGACTACGCCGCCCCGGTCCACATCGGCATCGACTCCGGGTCCACCACCGTCAAGGTGGCGGTCATCGACCAGGAGGCCCGGCTGCTGTTTACGGACTACCGGCCTAATCTTGGCAATCCCGTGCCCCTGATTCGGGGCGTGCTCCAGCAGCTCTACGACGGGCACCCGGCTCTTCATGTGGCCTCCGTCACCACCACCGGCTACGGCGAGGAGCTGGCGAAAAACGCCTTCCACGGCGACTACGGCGTGGTGGAAACCGTGGCCCATTTCACCGCCGCAAGGCATTTCCTGCCCAATGTGGATTTTATCATCGACATCGGCGGGCAGGATATGAAGTGCTTTAAAATCGAGGACGGGGCCATCAGCAACATCTTTTTAAATGAAGCCTGTTCCTCCGGCTGCGGCAGCTTCCTCCAGACCTTCGCCCAGGCCCTGGGCCACGACGTGAGGGACTTTGCCCAACTGGGCCTCTTCGCGGACCGGCCCGTGGACCTGGGAAGCCGCTGCACCGTCTTCATGAACTCCAGCGTGAAGCAGGCCCAGAAGGACGGGGCCAGCGTGGAGAACATCTCGGCGGGCCTCTCCATTTCCGTGGTGAAAAACGCCATCTACAAGGTCATCCGGGCCGCCAGCCCCGAGGAGCTGGGCAGGAACGTGGTGGTCCAAGGGGGCACCTTCTACAACGAGGCGGTGCTCCGGGCCTTTGAAAAGGAGATGGGGGTGGAGGTTATCCGCCCGGATATCGCCGGGCTCATGGGGGCCTTCGGCGCGGCCCTTTACGGCCGGAGCAAGGCCGTTCCGGGGAAGGTGAGCGCCCTTTTGAGCCGGGAGGCCCTGGCGAACTTCACCCAGGAGACGGAGAGCCGGGTGTGCGGCCTCTGCGGCAACAACTGCCAGCTCACCGTCAACACCTTCGCGGGGGGAGAGACTTTCATCAGCGGCAACCGCTGCGACCGCCCCGTCACCGGAAAGGCTGACAGCGGAGAGCGGAACCTGTACGCTTACAAACGGAAGCTGATCCTGGGCTACAAGCCCGTTCCCGGAAAGCGGGGGAAGATCGGGATTCCCCTGTGCCTCAATATGTGGGAACTGCTGCCCTTCTGGCACACCTTCTTCACCAAGCTGGGCTTTGCCGTGTACCACAGCCCCCTTTCCAGCCGGGACCTCTACCTCAAGGGCCAGGCCACCATTCCCAGCGACACTGCCTGCTTCCCGGCCAAGCTGGCCCACGGGCACATCCAGTTCCTCTCCAAGCTGGGCCTGGACGCCGTTTTTTATCCCTGCATGACCTACAACCTGGACGAGGGCCTGGGGGACAACCACTACAACTGCCCCGTGGTGGCCTACTACCCGGAGGTTATCGCCGGGAACTGCCCGGAAATCAAGGACACGAAATTTATCTATGACTACGTGGGCCTCCACCGGCCCAAGGACTTCACCAAAAAAATCTACAACATCCTCCAGCGGTATTTCCCCGGCATTTCGAGGTCCGAGATCCGGGAGGCCGGGGACGCGGCTTACGCCGAGTACGCCCACCACATGGCGGAGATCCGCAGGGAAGGGGCCCGGATTATGAATCAGGCCCGGGCGGAGGGGCGGCGCGTCATCGTCCTGGCGGGGCGGCCCTACCATGTGGACCCGGAGGTCAACCACGGCATCGACACCCTGATTACCCGCTTCGGCGCGGCGGTGGTGACGGAGGATTCCGTTTCCGGCCTGGTGGACAAATTCCCCACCACGGTTTTGAACCAGTGGACCTACCACTCCCGGCTCTACGCCGCCGCCCGGTACTGCTGCGAACACCAAGACTGCGATTTGGTGCAGCTGGTCAGCTTCGGCTGCGGCGTGGACGCCATCACCACCGACGAGACTCAGGCCATTTTACAGGCCGGGGGAAAGCTGTACACAGAATTGAAGATTGACGAGATTACCAACCTGGGCGCGGTGCGCATCCGCCTGCGGAGCCTCTTCGCCGCTTTGGACGAAAAGGAGTGAGAGCACGATGGAAGCCTTGAACTATCCCAAATTTACACCGGAGATGAAGAAGACCCACAAGATTCTCATCCCCAACATGGCCCCGGTGCAGTTCCGCATCCTGGCGGCCGTCATGGAGCAGGCGGGCTACACCTGCGAGCTGCTGGAGAACTGTGGCAGCCAGGTCAGCGAGCTGGGGCTCAAGTACGTACATAACGACACCTGCTACCCGGCCCTGCTGGTGATCGGCCAGTTCCTGGACGCCCTGGCCTCCGGGCGGTACGACCTGGATCATACCGCCCTCATCATCACCCAGACCGGCGGAGGCTGCCGGGCCTCCAACTACATCCACCTGCTGAGAAAAGCCCTGGTGAAGGCGGGCTATCCCCAGGTGCCGGTGGTGAGCCTGAACTTCTCCGGCCTGGAGAAGGACTCCGGCTTCCCCATGACCCTGGATCTTCTGCGCAAGCTGCTGGCGGTGATCTACTACGGCGATCTGCTGGCGGCCCTCCGGGCCCAGACGGAGCCCTACGAGGTCCGAAAAGGGGACGCGGAGCGGCTGCAGGAGAAGTGGCTGGATACCATCTGCGGCTGGATTCATGAGAACAAGGGCTGGACCAACCGGGAGATGAAGGGGGCCATGCCCGTCATTGCCCGGGAGTTTGCCGCCATCTCCGTCCGCCGGGTCCCCAAGGTGAAGGTGGGCGTGGTCGGTGAGATCTACGTCAAATACTCCCCCCTGGGGAATAACGACCTGGAGCGGTTCCTGGCCTCCCAGGACTGCGAGGTGAACCTGCCGGGGCTGATGGGCTTTGTGCAGTACTGTGCCTACAACCCCTCGGAAACCGCCCGGCTCTACGGCGGGACCTTCCTGGAAAAGCACGTATCCGATTTTGTGCTTAAGTACATCGAGGGAATGGAAAGCGTGGTTATCCAGGTTTTGAAGGATAACGGCTACCACGCGCCCCTGCCGTTCCGGGAGCTCATCAAGCTCACCGACGGGGTGATCAGCACCGGGGACAAAATGGGGGAGGGCTGGCTCCTCACGGCGGAGATGATCGAGCTGGTCCGGGCGGGGTATGAAAACATCGTCTGCGCCCAGCCCTTCGGGTGCCTGCCCAACCACATCTGCGGCAAGGGCATGATCAACAAAATCCGGGAGCTGTATCCCCAGGCCAACATCACCCCCATTGACTACGACCCCAGCGCCACCCGGGTGAACCAGGAAAACCGCATCAAGCTGATGCTGGCGGTGGCCCGGGAGCGCCTGGCGGAGCGGGCGGCGGAGACAGAGGAAGCGCCCCGCCGGGCCGCGGCGGAGCGTCCCGTCCCGGAGCGGCTGGGAAGACGGGCCAAGGCCGTGGTGTGACGGCGGCCCCGGCGTTTTAAGACGGAAAAAAGGCAGAGACGAATCGTCTCTGCCTTTTTGACGCGCGTGGAACCCCTTCAGTCCTTCTTCATGGCGGCGGCGATGGCCTCCTCCTCCAGGCTGTGGGTCCGCAGATAGTTCAGCCAGACCTTGCACCCGGCGGGGTTCAAGTGGATGCCGTCGAAGTTTAAGTCCTTGGGCAGAAGGCCGTCCCCCCCGGTGAGGCAGGCCGCCACATCCAGGAAATAGCATTCCTTTTCCTCCGCCAGGGCTTGGATGACCCCGTTGTATTCGGCAATGCGGGCGTTGTTGACGTAGGTTTTTTTGGCCTCCTGCTTGGCGCTGACGGGGGGAATGGACTGGAGGACGATTTTCGCCTCCGGGTGGTCCGCCCGGACCCGGTCGACAAGCTTGGCATACTGGTCGTGGAAGGTCTTGACCTTGCTCCAGCCCAGCTCGTTGATGCCCAGCATGATGTAGATTTTGTCACAGTCCTGCTCCGCCACCGCGTCCAGCAGGGGGACCTTTTCCCCGCCCTCCGTCTCAAAATTCTTCTTCGAGAAGACGGACTCCACCGTAGCCCCCACGGCGGTGTAGAAATACCCGGTCTTCAAGCCGCTGTAGAGGGACAATCCTTCCGTCCGGGAGTCCCCCAGGAAGACGGCGCCGTCAAAATATGTATCCTCCACCGCCTCCGTTTCCGGCAGGGGGCAGGGCAGGGACTCCGTCTCCTCCGGCAGGGCCTTGGCCCTGGCCTCCGTTCCCGTTCCGATTTTCCCGGCGGCGGGGGCCGCCTTGTATGGCACCGGCTCCGCCGCCTCCGCCAGCGGGGAGCTTACCGCCGTGCCGCCGGACGCGCCGGTGGTCAGCAGCAGCGTGGCCGCCGCCAGGGCGGCCATGACGCCGGGCAGGCGGCGCCTGCGGACCCGTTCCCGTTTTCCCTCCATAGACGTATCCCTTCCTCTTCTATCGCCATCCCGCCGCGGCGCGGGAAAGCCTCTCTTTTATTATACGCGAAAACCATCGAAAAAAGTCGAAACAATTTGTTAAAATTTTGGTGACAAAATGTCTCCGTCTTTCCAATCCTATCCAGTATACACGGGGCCGCCGCCGAATATGCCGCGGTCAGTCCCGAAGGCTCCGCGGGTATTCCCCGCTCTCGTGGAGCCGCAGCAGGGCCTGGGCCACGGCCTCCCGGTCCTCCCGGTAGGTCATGCCGAACCACTGCCCGGCGGAGGAGAGGAGGGAGACCTCCAACGCTCCCCGGCGGAGCTGCTCGTCCACCATCTCGGGCAAAAGCCGCTCGGCCCGGAGATCGTCTCCGGCGGCGCGGAGGAAATCCTCGAAGTCCCGCCGGAGGACGGAGAAGATGGAGGGCATGAACCCCCAGAAATTCATGGACACCACCGCGTCCGGGTCCAGGTCCCGGCCCGTCCCCAGGTCCCGGAGGGAGCCGTCCGGGTAGAGCTGGATGTTCCGGGTTTCCCGGACGCTTTCCAGAATGCCCTCCCGCCCGGCGCACAGCCCGCGGGTGACGGTGCCGTGAAGGCTGGCGGTGTTTTTCAAAAGATAGCCCACCATGGCGGCGCGGCCCTCCTCCGGCAGGCGGCGCAGGGCCTGCGCCATCTGGCGGTAGGCGTCGAAGCCGTAGAAGTCGTCGGCGTTGATGACGCAGCAGGGCTCCCGCACCGTGCCCTCCGCGCAGAGCAGGGCGTGGACCGTGCCGAAGGGCCGGGTCCTCTCCGCCGGGATGGGGTAAAACGCGGGGATGGAGGAGAAGTCCTGAAAGGCATATTCCACCTCCACGGGGCTGCCGTCCGGGGTGGTCCGGCGGCGGAGATAGCCGCAGCGCGCCTCCATCATCTCCCGCATCTCCGGCTTGATGATGAACACCACCTTGCCGAAGCCCGCCCGGAGGGCGTCGTGGATGGAGTACTCCATGAGAATTTCCCCGTGGGGGCCGATGCCGTCCACCTGCTTGCTGCCGCCGTAGCGGGAGCCCAAGCCCGCCGCCATAATTACCAGAGAGAGTTTCATGGTCGTGTTCTCCTGTCTTTCGGGCGCGCCGCCCGGTAATATCCGTCTCTATGTTACCCCGGTTTGCCGGATTTTGCAAGAGTCCTTCTCAATCCTTTCCGCAGCGAAAACGCCGGGCCTCGCCGGTCCAGCCCCAAAGGGAGGGGGGAAAAGCCTCCGGAGCCTCCGGAAGAATCAGATGGTTGGTGAACCGCCCGGGATACGCCTCCACCGCCATAAGGAGGAGGTCCGTCTCCAGAGGCCGGGGGAGGAACAGGGACAGCAGGGCCCCGGGGGCGGGCCTGCCCTTGACGCGCTTCCCCGGGGCCGTCAGGGCGCAGTAGGGCCGGGGGTCCCGGAGGCCCACCTGGGATTTCTGTGTGACGATTTCCGTCTCCGGCCAGCGCTCCAGGGCCCCCAGGAGGAAGGAACGGACAGAGGGCAGGGCCTGGGGCTTTCGGGCGAAGAAGGCCTCCGCCAGGCGCAGGGCTTCCAGGTCCATCACCCCACCGCCTTTTGCTCCAGGCTGTAGAGCCCCGCGCCGATGGCCGTTGCGAAGGTGGCCCGCTCCGGGATGACGTATCGGATGCCGTAGAGCCGCTGGAAGTTTTCAAAGTTGGGCTGGGCCTGGGACAGCGTGGTGACGGAGCCGGTGAGGACCACCGTGTCCGCCCCGCAGCACCGGCAGGCCAGCACCGTCATGGTGCCGATGGCCTGGAGCACCAGGTTCACCGCCCCGGCGGCCAGGTCGGCGGGGGTGGCGTCCTCGGAGAGGTTGCCGAAGTTGGCGGCGGTGAGGGTGGGGTCCAGGGTGGCGGCGGGGTCCGGCGTGATGTCCCGGATGGTCAGGTCCACCTTGCCCAGATCCCCCTGCTCCGCCAGCTTCTTGATCTGGCCGAAGCGCTCCATGTCCACCAGCTTCCGGCAAAGGCCCCCCAGGGTGCCGCCGCCGATGCCGCTGCCGCAGAGATGCCGGACGCCCCGGCCCTTTTCCGCGAAGAGAAAGGCGGTGCCGGTGCCCATGGTGGCGACGACGGCCTTGTCCTGCCCGCTCATGGCCAGGGCGCCGGTGCCGCTGGCGGAAAACTCGTCCACCACGCAGGTGGGCAGGCCGTAGATCTCCCCCTGCACGTAGGAGGCCCCCACGCCGGTGAGGACCACCCGCTCCACATCCGCCAGGGTGAGCCCGTTTCCGGAGAGATAGCTTCCGAAAGCGCCGTAGAGACTGGTCAGTGGATCTCCCGCCTGAACCCGGAGGGTGGAGAGGAGGGTTCCAGCATAGTCAAGGCCCACGATTTTCGTCGTGGTACCGCCGATGTCGATGCCGAGGATGGTTTTCATAAGCGCGTCCTCCCATGTTAATCTTCTGCCATTATGGGACATCCGGGAAGAAATGTCAACAGGACTTTGGGAGGGCCCGGAAAGAGGGAAAAAAGGGCGGCTTTCCTTGACAAATCTTCCCAAAAATGGTATGGTCAACATAGCTGTTTTCAGAAAACGGCGGGGGCTTCCAGCGGCTTTGCCGGCGGGGGCCCCAAACTAAGAAAGGGAAGGAAAAGAAAGGAGGAGAAACGTGAATCAAACCGATCAGCGCTATCACCATTTTGTGCAGATCCTGCGGGAGGAGCTGGTGCCCGCCATGGGCTGTACCGAGCCCATTGCAATCGCCTACGGCGCGGCCAAGGCACGGGAGGTTCTGGGCCGCCTGCCCGAGAAAATCCTGGTGGAGGCCAGCGGAAACATCATCAAAAACGTCAAAAGCGTGGTGGTGCCCAACACCGGAGGGCTGAAGGGCATCGAGGCGTCCGCCGCCGCCGGCGCGGTGGCGGGAGACGCGGGAAAGATCCTGGAGGTTATCTCCCAGGTGACGGACGCACAGAAAGAAGCGATCAAGGCCTATCTGGCGAGCCATGAGGTCCGGGTGGCCCCCGCGCCGGGGGACGTGGTGTTTGACATCATCGTCACTCTCACCGCCGGGGAGGACACGGTACGCCTGCGCATCGCGGACTACCACACCAACATCGTCCTGATTGAAAAGAACGGCGAGACCCTGCTGGAGGCGGGAGCCGTGGTGTCCCAGGACGCGGCCGGGGGCCTGACGGACCGCAGCTGCATGTCTGTGGAGGCCATTGTGGACTTTGCGGGCACCTGCGATATCGAGGACGTGCGGGAAATCGTCCAGCGGCAGATCGACTACAACTACGCCATCGCCCAGGAGGGCATGAAAAACCCCTGGGGGGCCAACATCGGCAAGGTCCTCCGGGAGCACTACGGCGACGACATCAAGATTCGCGCCCGGGCCATGGCCGCCGCCGGGTCCGACGCCCGGATGAGCGGCTGCGAGATGCCGGTTATCATCGTCTCCGGCAGCGGAAACCAGGGCATCACCGCCTCGGTTCCCGTCATCGAGTACGCGAAGCACCTGGGGGCGGACGAGGAGAAAACCCTCCGGGCCGTCACCCTCAGCGACCTTTTGACCATTCACATGAAGACCGGCATCGGGCGGCTCAGCGCCTACTGCGGGGCCGTCAGCGCCGGGTGCGCCTCCGGCGCCGCCATCGCCTGGCTGAACGGCGGGGGCTATGAGGAGATCGCCCACACCCTGGTCAACGCCCTGGCGACGATTTCCGGCATGATCTGCGACGGGGCCAAGCCCTCCTGCGCCGCCAAAATCGCCGCCGCCGTGGACGCGGGCCTCCTGGGGTACAACATGTACCGCAGCGAGCAGCAGTTCCGGGGCGGGGAGGGCATCGTCTCCAAGGGCGTGGAAAACACCATCGCCAACATCGGTCGCCTGGGCCGCCTGGGCATGCGGGAGACGGACCGGGAGATCATCCGCATCATGACCGGCCAGCCACCCAAGGCGTAAGGACTTCGCTTCCACCCGGCGTGCGCATGCGCATGCTCCGCCGCGCGTATGCTGGAAGAGGACCGCGGAGCGGAATTTAAATGTGTTTCAACACAAGAAAGAGAGGAATCCTTATGGCCGCTGAGAAAAAGGGCATGAGCCTCCCCCTGAAGCTGCTGATCGGCATCGCCGTCGGCATCGTCTGCGGACTGTTCCTGCCCGAGAGCGTCATGACCATCGTGGTTACCCTGAAGTATGTCCTGAACCAGCTCATCATGTTCTGCGTGCCCCTGATCGTCATCGGCTTCATCGCCCCGTCCATCACCAAGATGGGCTCCAACGCCACCCGGATGCTGATGGTGGCCATCATTGTGGCCTACGCCAGCACCGTCCTGGCTACCCTGATGTCCATGATCGCGGGCTATGTCCTGGTGCCCTTCCTGCCCATCGCCTCCAGCATGGAGGGATTGAAGGAGCTGCCGGGCGTGGCCTTCCAGCTGGACATTCCTCAGATCATGCCCGTCATGAGCGCCCTGGTCTTCTCCGTCCTGATCGGCCTTGCCGCCGTGTGGACCAAGGCCAGGACCATCACCGCCGTGCTCCAGGAGTTCCAGAACATCGTCCTGAGCGTTGTGAAGAAGGTCGTCATCCCTGTTCTGCCCTTCTTCATCGCCCTGACCTTCTGCGGCCTCAGCTATGACGGCACCATCACCAAGCAGTTCCCCGCCTTCCTGCTGGCCATCGTCATCGTCATGGCGGGCCACTACATCTGGATGGCCGCGCTGTACGGCTTTGCCGGTGTGTACTCCGGCCGCAGCTCCATTGAGGTGGTGAAGCACTACGGCCCCGCCTACCTCACCGCCGTGGGCACCATGTCCTCCGCCGCCACCCTGGCCGTGGCTCTGGACTGCGCCCGGAAGAGCAAGAGCCTCCGCTCCGACATGGTGGAGTTCGGCATTCCCCTGTTCGCCAACATCCACCTCTGCGGCTCCGCCCTCACGGAGACCTTCTTCATCATGATCGTCTCCAAGGTCCTCTACGGCGAGCTCCCCAGCGTGGGCAACATGATCCTCTTCATCCTCCTGCTGGGCATCTTCGCCATCGGCGCCCCCGGCGTCCCCGGCGGCACGGTTATGGCCTCCCTGGGCCTCATCACCGGCGTCCTGGGCTTCGACGGCGACGGCACCGCCCTGATGCTGGCTATCTTCGCCCTCCAGGACAGCTTCGGCACCGCCTGCAACGTCACCGGCGACGGCGCCCTGACCCTGATCCTCACGGGCTACGCCGAAAAGCACGGCATCAAGGAGCAGGCCATCAAGTCCGTGGACCTCTGATCCCCCTCCAAAGCGCAAAACCATATTGAGAGCCGAGGCCCCCGGAGTACCCGGGGGCCCGGTTTTTTCCCGCCCGGAGCCGGCGGGAGCTGCCCCTCTTATTAATTTTGGGCAGATTGTTTCAAATGTCCGGTGATTTCTTATGCTATTTATGTATTGCTTTCCAGAAAATGAACGATTATAATGGTAAGGCATTTAGGCAAACGTTTGCCAAGCGGACGGCGGGCACCGCCGCCCAGCGAACGCTAAAAATAACGGAGGAATGAAAATGAGCAAAAAGTACTGCTACCTGTTCACCGAAGGCAACGCCAACATGCGTGAGCTGCTGGGCGGCAAGGGCGCGAACCTGGCCGAGATGACCAACATCGGCCTGCCTGTCCCCCAGGGCTTCACCATCACCACCGAGGCCTGCACCCAGTATTATGAGGACGGCCAGAAAATCAACGACTCCATTATGGCCGAAATCATGGAGTATATCACCAAGATGGAGGAAATCACCGGGAAGAAGTTCGGCGACCTGGAGAACCCCCTGCTGGTCTCCGTCCGCTCCGGCGCCCGGGCCTCCATGCCCGGCATGATGGATACCATCCTGAACTTAGGCCTCAACGAGGACGTGGTTCAGGTGCTGATCCGCAAGTCCGGCAACCCCCGCTGGGCCTGGGACTGCTATCGCCGCTTTATCCAGATGTACTCCGACGTCGTTATGGAAGTGGGCAAGAAGTACTTCGAGCAGCTCATTGACGAAATGAAGGAAAAGAAGGGCGTCACCCAGGATGTGGACCTGACCGCCGAGGATCTCCAGGAGCTGGCGGGCCAGTTCAAGGCCGAGTATAAGGCCAAGCTGGGCGTGGACTTCCCCTCCGACCCCAAGGAGCAGCTGATGGGCGCCATCAAGGCCGTGTTCCGCTCCTGGGACAACCCCCGTGCAAACGTTTACCGCCGGGACAACGACATCCCCTACTCCTGGGGCACCGCCGTCAACGTCCAGTCCATGGCCTTCGGCAACATGGGCGACGACTGCGGCACCGGCGTTGCCTTCACCCGGAACCCCGCCACCGGCGAGAAGAAGCTCTTCGGCGAGTTTTTGACCAACGCCCAGGGCGAGGACGTGGTGGCCGGCGTGCGGACTCCCATGCCCATCAGCCAGATGGCGGAGAAGTTCCCCGAGGCCTTCGGCCAGTTCGAGAACGTCTGCAAGATCCTGGAGGACCACTACCGGGATATGCAGGACATGGAGTTCACCGTGGAGGCCGGGAAGCTGTACATGCTCCAGACCCGCAACGGCAAGCGCACCCCCGCCGCCGCCTTGAAAATCGCCTGCGACCTGGTGGACGAGGGCATGATTGACGAAAAGAAGGCCGTGGCCATGATCGAGCCCCGGTCCCTGGACACCCTGCTGCATCCCCAGTTTGACGGCGAGGCCCTGAAGGCCGCCCCCGTGGTGGGCCACGCCCTGGGCGCTTCTCCGGGAGCCGCCAGCGGCAAGATCGTCTTCACCGCCGAAGAGGCCAAGGAGTGGGCCGCCCGGGGCGAGAAGGTGGTCCTGGTCCGCCTGGAGACCTCTCCCGAGGACATCGAGGGCATGAAGGCCGCCCAGGGCATCCTGACCGTTCGCGGCGGCATGACCTCCCACGCCGCCGTGGTGGCCCGGGGCATGGGCAAGTGCTGTGTCTCCGGCTGCGGTGAGATCAAGATGGACGAGGAAAACAAGAAGTTTGAGCTGGCCGGAAAGACCTATCATGAGGGCGACTGGCTGAGCCTGGACGGCTCCACCGGCAAGATTTACGACGGAGCCATCCCCACTGTGGACGCGGTCATCGGCGGCGAGTTCGGCCGGGTTATGGGCTGGGCGGACAAGTACCGCCGCCTCCAGGTCCGCACCAACGCCGACACGCCCCACGACGCCGCCCAGGCCCGGAAGTTCGGCGCCCAGGGCATCGGCCTGTGCCGCACCGAGCACATGTTCTTCAATGAGGACCGCATCCCCGCCATCCGGGAGATGATCTGCTCCGACACCCTGGAGCAGCGGGAGAAGGCCCTGGCCCGCCTGGAGCCCATGCAGCAGAGCGACTTCGAGGGCATCTACGAGGCCATGGAGGGCTGCCCCGTCACCATCCGCTTCCTGGATCCCCCCCTGCATGAGTTCGTCCCCACTGAGGAGGCCGACATCGCCAAGCTGGCCCAGGATATGGGCAAGACCGTGGAGGATATCAAGGCCATCATCGCCGGGCTCCATGAGTTCAACCCCATGATGGGCCACCGCGGCTGCCGCCTGGCGGTCACCTATCCCGAGATCGCCGCCATGCAGACCCGGGCCGTTATCAAGGCCGCCCTCAAGGTCCAGGCCGCGCATCCCGACTGGAAGATGGTCCCCGAGATCATGATTCCCCTGGTGGGCGAGGTCAAGGAGCTGAAATACGTCAAGGGCGTGGTGGTAGAGACCGCCGACGCCATCATCAAGGACGCCGGGTCCGACATGAAGTACCTGGTGGGCACCATGATCGAAATCCCCCGCGCGGCCATCACCGCCGACGAGATTGCCAAGGAGGCCGGATTCTTCTCCTTCGGCACCAACGACCTGACCCAGATGACCTTCGGCTTCTCCCGCGACGACGCCGGGAAGTTCCTGGACGCCTACTATGACCGGAAGATCTATGAGAACGACCCGTTTGCCAAGCTGGACCAGACCGGCGTGGGCCGTCTGGTGGAGATGGCGGCGAAGCTGGGCCGGGGCGCGAATCCCGATTTGCACCTGGGCATCTGCGGCGAGCACGGCGGCGATCCCTCCAGCGTGGAGTTCTGCCACCGCACCGGGCTGGACTATGTGTCCTGCTCCCCCTTCCGCGTGCCCATCGCCCGTCTGGCGGCTGCCCAGGCGGCGATTAAGGAAGCCTGAGCAAAGCCTTAGAGCTGTCGTAGGGCAATGTGATTTATCCTGTGTAGGGCGCTAAACACCAGCCTCCGACATAGAAAAATAAGACCTTGCATCTCACGATGCGGGGTCTTATTTTTGTCCTACGGACTATCCTTTCCCCGCCTAATACAAGGATTTTAGGAACATTCTACGCTATATCACCATGGAGTAGGGGCTACCGGCCCGAGGGCCGGGGAGAATAAACGACTTTGCCCCAAACAGGATAAATCCCGTTGCCCTACGATATGGTGATATTCCAGGATGACGTTTTTGGGGGACTTTTTTGGGAAATCGTGCGGGATGTTCCCGCAGGGGGAGGGCTGCAAATATGAGGTACACGATGATGCTCAAAGAAAAGTATTGTGATGCCCTGAGTTGGCTTATCCGTGGACAAAATTCCCTTCACGTGGTATGATAGCCCGCAGAAAGGAGGTGACCGCTGTGCTCACGCTGGAGGATTACCTGACCGCATTTGTCGGTTCTCTGACAGCCCATGCCGCCTTGGCCGTCTACCTGTTTGTGATGATGGATGTGCGGGGGTGGCGGATACTGAAAAAGCTGCCCGCCTTGCTGCTCTCCCCCTTGGCGGCCTCCTTGCTGCAGGTGGGCCTGTATGTGCTCATCCCCGGCCACGTGCTGGTCCGCTACTACATAAGCTCCTTCGCCGTCCTGCTGATGTGTACCTTTTGGGCCCGGTGGGCCTGGCGAACCGAATTCTGGAGGGCCTTTTCCGCCGTATGTATGGGAGGCGTGTTTCAAGTGTCCACGTCCTGCCTATCCCAGATCCTGCTCCTGAACAGCGAACTCCGGTTTACAGTGGTGGTGTATTTGGTTGTGGTTCCGATCTCAGCCCTCCTGCTGCACCGTCTGCGCTTTGGGCGCTGGTTCCGCTTTCTGCTGGAGGAGGGCTTCGGCCAGTGCCGGACGGCCCTGTTCCTTTTCGCCCTGGAAGCGGCTATGGAAACATTCTTAATCCTGCAGGCGGGGATTCAACCGGAATATCTGGGCCCCTACTTTATGCTGGTGCTGGCGATGGCGGCGCTGGAGGCGGGGCTGGTGATCCATTTGGCCCAGCGGCTGGACGCCGCCCGGAAGGCAGCGGCCCAGCAGGATGTCATCGCACAGCAGCAGCTCTACGAGCGGGACCTGGAGGCCATCCGACAGGAGGTGCGGGCTTTCCGCCACGACTACAAAAACCTGCTGGCGGGGCTGTCAGAGCAGGCGGACGAGGGGGAGCTGGACCAACTGCGCGCCGCCCTGTCGGAACTGGACGCGGGCTTTGACCGGCGCATAGGAGAGAAAATTCAGGCGTCCACTCAAATCGGCAATGTGCGCGTTCCCCAGGTGCGCAGCCTCCTGCTGTCCAAGCTGGCCGCTATGGGGAAGCAGGGTATCAACTGCCGCCTGGAGGTACTCTACCCTGTGGAGAGGATTGGCATGGACCCATGGGACTTTACCCGCTGTCTTGGCATCCTGCTGGACAACGCTGCCGAGGCCGCTTTGGAAACGGATACGCCCTGGGTAGAGATTATCCTGCTGCCTCAAAAGGGCAGGCTATCCCTTCGGATTTCCAACCCCTACGCTGGGACTATCAACCCGGATAAAATTTGGACGGAGAGCTTTTCTACCAAGGGAGAGGGCCGGGGATTGGGACTGCCCAGCTACCAGCGGATGTTGGCAGACTACCCCCATGCGGCGGCATCCACAAGCTGGGCGGACGGCGTATTTGTCCAGGAATTGACGGTGGAGGAAAAAGCATGATTCCGATCTATCTCTGTGACGATGAAGAAAGTGTCCGCCACCAGCTCAAAACCGCTCTGGAGTGGAAGATTTTCATGGAGAACTACGACATGAAAGTGGTATGCGCCGCGTCTGCCGCCCAGGAACTGCTGGAAACAGCCCAGGATACCCGCCGAGGCGTCTACTTCCTGGACGTGGATTTGAAGGATGGAGCGTGGGACGGCTTTACGCTGGGGCGGGAACTGCGGCGGCGGGACCCCCATGGCACACTGGTCTACATTACCAGCTATGGCGATCTGGCCTGGAAAACCTTCCAATACCATTTGGAGGCATTCGACTACATCGTGAAGGAGGGAGAGCAGACCGGCCCTGCCATCACCCGCTGCCTGGAGGCGGTCCACGCCCGCTTATTGGACGAGCGCCATGACCCGGCAGAGATGTTCTCTTTACGGACGGGTGATGAAACCCGCCACATTCCCCTGGCCGGCATCTTGTTTTTTGAGGCCGCTCCCAAAGCTCACCATGTATATCTTCATACGGCGGACAGCCGTCTGGATTTCGTGGGTAGTTTGAACGAGCTGGAAAAGGAACTGGACGGACGGTTTGTCCGGGTCCACCGGTCCTTTCTGGCGGCGTGGGACAAAATTGAGGCAGTGGACGGAAAGGGAAATCAAGTCCGGGTGGGCGGCAGAATGTGTTTGCTATCCCGAACCGGAAAAGCCGAATTGAAGAAGAAACTGAGAGGGAGCTTTTGAGGCTCCCTCTTTGTTTTTGCCGCTCAGGAACAATTTGTGCCGTCCAGGAAGATTGGCCCACAGCGGGGCCGCATTGTGCTATTCTTCTGTTCACAGACAGGCGGGATGCGAAGGGGGGGACCGCTATGGCAAAGGACCGTTTTGTGGAAGTTTACTCCCAGGGAGTTACCAATGTGGAGAAAATTATCGTGGACACCCAGACCGGCGTGAATTATGTGCTGGCCTCGTCCGCACTGACTGCGGGTTGCGGCATGAGCATCCTGGTGGACGCCGACGGAAAGCCCATCGTCACCCCCGTTGACTAGGCCCTGTTTGAAAAATGGCAAAACACAATTACTCCCGCCTGTCCGCGCCAAACATGAACTGAAACGATTTGGAGGTATACACCATGTCAAAAGAAGTCCGGAGATTCACCCAGGAAGCCGGATACCAGCCCCTGGCGGATCGCTGCATCATTGTCAAATACGCCCCGAAAAACCTGAGCGAACAAATTCCGGCGTTTTTTAAAGCGGAATTTTATGCTCTCCAGATGTGTGAACACGAGATCGTCCTGCTCCCCTTCAACCGCGCATGGCACTACCTGCGCAAAGACGTATCCTTGGTCCTTCCCTATGGGGACATCCAGTCAGTGGAGCTGGAAGACGTTAAGTTCAACACCGTTATCACCATCCGCACCAGGTCGGACACCATCCGCCTGACCGCCCAGCAAGCAGCGCTGAGCGGCCTGCGGTGTTCCGGCCGCTACGCCGTCTTGTATGCCGGCAGCCTCAGAAACTGGCACAAGGAAAATCTGGATAGAACGCTGAAAGCGCTAACCGAATTAGGAAATAACGGAAACTGAATTGACGGTGAGCGTGCCGGTATTAGATGAATACATGACCGTGGCGGCCTGATACGCTGAACACGGGAAAACGGCCAGGCCGGAACCGCCCAGGGGCGCCGACCAATTCTTCGCGCCATTTTTGCACCGCCAGCGCCGTGGAGGCGCGGAAAACGGGGATCCCACCTGGAGCGGGATCCCCGTTTTTAAGGCTATTAAAAACTTTATAATTTTTTGTAATTTAATCTTGACATTTTGCCTGCCTCTTTTTTCTAATAAGTTCCTTCCGGATTTCCTTCGGAATCCTGTGGCCTTCTGCCGTTTCTTCCTTCGCGGCTAACTTAATGATATTATTTCCTTCGGGTGTTAATTTGTGTCACATTGGCTTCATTTTGCGGTGACTGCCTGATGTTTTTGGGTCTTGCCCGTCTTTTATTAGGTACATCCTCATTCGGGCCGGTCCTGTTTTCACTTCTCCAAAAACTCGTCCAGGTTTTCCAGCGTCACCTGCCGGTAGGGAAGCCACACATAATGCCCCTCCGCCAGGTCCACCGCCTGGCCCGGGTCCTCCCCGTTCCAGAGGGCCAGCGTCAGATCCAGCATAGCCTGGGCCTGGCCCCGGCCGTCGTTGTGGACGGTGCCGTAGAGCTGCCCCGCCGCCACCGCCTCCAGGGCCGGGGCCGTGGCGTCCACTCCCACGATGAGGGGCCAGCGCTCCCGGGGCGTTGACGCCAGGGCGTCGATGGCCCCCAGGGCCATGTCGTCGTTGTTGGAGAAGATCACCTCGATGCCGTCCCCAAACTCCTCCAGCCACTGGGCCGTCCGGGCGGCGGCCTGGGCCCGGTTCCAGTTGGCGGTCTCGTTGGCCAGCTTTTCCACCTCCACGCCCCCGTCCACAACGGCCTTGATGGAGTACTCCGTCCGCAGCAGGGAGTCCTGGTGCCCCGGCTCCCCCTCCAGCATCACGTACTGAAGAATGCCGTCGCCGCTGCGGTCCAGGGACTCCCGGTCCGCCCGCCAGGCGTCCAGCACCAGCCTGCCCTGGAGCTCGCCGCTCTCCCGGGCGTCGGCCCCCACGTAGTAAATCTGATCCCAGCGCTGGATGTCCTCCGCCACCGGCTGGCGGTTGAAGAACACCAGGGGCACCCCCTCAGCCTCCGCCTTGTCGGCGATAACCGCCGCCGCCGTCCGGTCCACCAGATTGACGCACAGCACGTCGCAGCCCCGGGCCAGGAAGCGGTCCACCTGGTCCATCTGGGTGTTCTGGCTGCTCTTGCCGTCGGCGATGAAGAGGGTGATCTTCTCCCCCGTCCCGCTCTCCGCCTCCCGGACCAGGCCCTCTAAGTCCTGGGCCATGGCGGAGATGAAGGTGTCGTCCTGGGTGTAGAGGGCCGCGCCGATACGCAGGCTGTCGTCCTTCCCCCCGCCGCAGCCGGAGAGGGCCAGCAGCGCCAAGGCCAGCAGGGCGGCGGGGCCCCGCCTACCGGCTGGAGGACGACATGATGGGAAACAGCAGCTTCTGGTTTTCCGGCGCATAGATATCCTCCTCTCGCAAAATGAAGAAGGGCAGGGGGCCCAAGGCCCCCCCCGTTCCCCGGACGGCGTTCACCGCCCGCCGCACCGCCAGGTACCCGGCGGCGTAGTCGCTCCAGGCGGCGATGGCGGCAAGGTTCCCCCGCTCCAGCTGGGCGGTGATCGCGGCGGCGCTCCCCACGCCGTAGAGGGCGAAGTCCCGGCCCCCCGCCTCCCGCCCCTCGGCGGTCCGCTGAGTCACCGAGGGCTCGAACGCCATGACCCACCGGGGGGGCTCCTCCGGCAGCGCCTCCGCCCGCCGGGCGGGGATTCCCTCCGCCGCCAGCGTTTCCTCCGCCGCCGCCAGCCGGGCCGACACGCCGGCGCAGCGCCCGGCGGTGTCCAGCAGCAGCACCTCCCCGCCGTCCCAGTCCTCCAGCAGGGCCTCCGCCAGCTCCTGCCCCAGCAGGGCATTGTCCGGGGACACCACGCCCGCCGCCCCCTCCATGGGGGACTCCAGGGTCACCACGGGGCACACCACCAGCCAGGGGTCCAGCGCGGCGGACAGCGCCGCCGGGTCCGCCGGAACCACCACCAGCGCCGCCGCCCCGTCCTCAATCTCCCGCAGAAGCAGCTCCTCCTGCTCGGCGCCGTCATTGGCGGCGGCGAGGGTGAGAAAGCGGAGCTCCGCGCCCAGCTCATCCGCCGCCTGCTCCATGCCCTGCCGGGCCACGGTCCACCCGGAGCTGTCGGTGTCCCGGAGCAGCACGGTGAGGGACAGCAGCTGGGGCTCCCGCTCTCCCCGGAGGAGCTGGGGCAGGGCCAGGGACAGCGCCGCCGCCAGCCCCAGGGCCGCCAGGATGGCGATTTGAATGAGTCTGCTTTTCTCCGTTTTCATAGCTCCTCCCCCTGCCGGCGGCGTTCCGCCTCCTCCCGGTCCAGGGCCGGAAGGCGGATGCGGACCAGCGTGCCCTCGTCCGGCTCGCTGAAAATGGCCAGGCCGTATCCCTCCCCGAAGGTGAGGCCCACCCGCTGGTGGACGTTCCGCACGCCGATGCCGGAGCCCTTGGTCCGCACCTCGGGCCGGTCCTCATCCAGAAGGGAGGCCGCCAGCTCCGGGCGCATTCCCAGGCCGTTGTCCTCCACGTCGATGAGCAGGTCCTCTCCCTCCCGGTAGGCCGTCACCCGGATGAGCCCGTCGTCTTCCGCGCTGGCCATGCCGTGGTAGATGGCGTTTTCCAGCAGGGGCTGGATGATGAGCTTTAGGGTGTAGAGCCCCTCGGTGCCGGGCCGGGCCTCAATCTCCGTGGTGAATTTGTTCTTGTAGCGAATCTGCTGGATGTTCATGTAGTGCCGGGCGTGCTCCAGCTCGTCCGCCAGGGGGATGATGCTCTTCCCCTTGCTCAGGGAGATGCGGAAGAGCCTCGCCAGGGAGGTTACCATCTGAATGGCCTCGGTCTGCTGGCCGGATTCCGTCATCCAGATAACGGAATCCAGTGTGTTGTAGAGGAAATGAGGGTTGATTTGGGACTGGAGCACCTCCAGCTCGCTGCGGCGCTTCTCCCCCTCCTGGCGGACGATGTCATCCATCAGGTGCCGCATCGTGGAGACCATGGAGGCCACGGCGTGATTCAGCCGCTGGACCTCATAGCAGCCTCCCTCCTCAATTTTCACGCCGGCCAGCCCCTTGTCCAGCTCCCGGATGGACCGCTCCAGCCGCAGGATGGGGTCCGAAATCCGGGCGGAGATCAGGAAGTTCAAAAAGGCCATCAAAAAGATGGAAAACAGCAGCAGGGTCAGGCCGAACAGGGGCAGCTGGGGGGAGGCCGCAAACCAGCTTTCCGCCGGGGCCACGCCCACCAGCTTCCATCCGGTGTAGCCCATGGTTTTCACCGTAACCTGCCGGGACCGGCCCTGGAACTTCTCCTGGTGGCTGCCGTCCCGGTATGCCGCCGCCGCCCGGTTGTTCTCCTCCAGCAGCCCGGCGTAGATCAGCTGCTGCCGGGGATGGTAAATCAGTTCCCCATCGCCGTCGATGAGGTAGAGATACCCCCCGCTGCCCAGGGTTACGTCCCGGCAGACCTGCTCGATGCCGCTGAAGCTCATGTCCACCAGCAGCACGCCCCCCTCGGTGGCCCCGTCCCGGGTCAGCTGGACGTGGCGGCTCAGGGAGACCACCCAGCGGTAGGGGTAGTCCGGGTCGTCGAAGATATTTTGGACATGAGGGGTGGAAAAGTGGAGATTCTCCATGCTCTGGCTGGCCGCCTGGAACCAGTCGCTGTCCGCCGTCTCCGCGTCCCGCTTCAGCGCCGTCAGGGGCACGGCGGACACCAGGGCGCCCTCCCCGTCAAAGACCGCCAGGGACACCAGATCGTCCCGGTTTTCCTCATACAGAAGACTCAAATCCCCGGTGAGATCGTCCTCCGCCAGGTCCATGTTCTTGATGCTCCGGTAATACACCGTGTCGGAAATGCGCATCATCCGCCGGAGGTAGCTGTCCAGGTTCAAATTGGCCTGGGCCAGCACCCGGCGGCTGTTTTCCGCCACCAGCTGCTCGTTGACGGCGGAAAAGCGCCAGATGAGGCTGACGCTCATCAGCAGCATCCCCGCCGCCGCCACGGCGGTGAAGGACAGGGAGAGGACCATCTGGATGCTCATTTTGCGGTAGCGCTCCGCCCACTGGGCGGCGAGGCGGCGGAATACGTTCACGGCTCTCTCCCTCCTCACGGTGAGGTTTGCTTTTCCCTGGGAAAAGCAATGCCGGGCCATGGCCCGGCATTCAGAACACCTGGGCTCCGGCTCTTTTATTATCGGTTATGCGCTCCGGCCGTCCGGGACGGCCCAGGGCCGGCGGCGCCAAAAGCGGGGCCGGCCATTTTTTAAGGCCATGGCGTTTCTCCCCTACTCCCTCTGCCCCGCCCGGAACTTGGACGGGGACAGGCCGAAGTGCCGCTTGAAGACATAGCTGAAATAGTTGGGGTCCGAGAAGCCCGTGGCCTCGGCGATGCGGTAGGTCTTCTCGTCCGTCTCCCGGAGGAGCCTCGCCGCCTCCTCCATGCGGACCTTGGTGACGTAGGCGGTGAAGGACATGCCTACCTCCCGTTTAAACAGGGTGGAAAAATACGTAGGGGAGAGGTGGATGTGGGAGCACAGCGCCTCCACGCTGAGCTGCTCGTCGGTGTAGTGCCCGGCGATGTAGTCCTTGGCCCGCTCCACCATCTGCCAGGCGGAATCGCTGCGCCTCCGGCCCAGCAGGTCGCGGAGCCGCCCGCAGCGCTCCCCCAGCCAGCTCCCCAGCTCCTCCAGGCTGGAAAAGCCGGAGACGGACACCGCGCCGGTGAAGCCCTCGCCGAAGACCTCCTCCACCGGGAGCCCGCCGGACCGGGTAATCCGCACCAGGCAGGTCACCACCTCCAGCAAAAAGAGGTCGCACTTGCTGAGGGACAGCCCCGCCTGGCGCAGCCGCTCCATCAGCTCCCGGACCACCGCCTCCGTCTGCTCCGGGGTGCCCAGCTTCACGGCGGCAGACAGGGCCCGCTGGTCCTCCTCCTCAAAGGAGGGGGCTGCGGCGGACAGGGGCTCCTGGTCGCCGATGTAGATGACCCGGCCTCCCCCCGCCAGCACCCGGTAGTCCAGGGCGGACCGGGCCCCGGCGGCGCTGTGGTTCAGCTCCTCCGGCCCCCGGCAGGGCAGGCCCACCCCGGTGGTGAGCCGGAATCCCAGGTAGCTCTGGGACAAACGGGAAAGCCGCTCCAGCTCCTCCAGCAGGGGATAGAGCCGGTCCTCCCGGTCCAGGTGGACCAGCAGGGCCGCCATGTCCCCGTAGAGCACCACCCGGGCGGCGCAGCCCGCCAGGGCGAAGTGCTTTTCCAGGAAGGACTGGACGGACAGCAGCAGCAGCTCATCCCGCTCCCCCTCGTCCCCGTCCACATGGACCAGGGCGGCGGTCCACAGGCCCTGGGGCAGATCAATCTCATACCGGGCCGCCCGGTCCTGGACCTGCTCCGGGCGGATCTGCCCGCTGAGAAGCCGGGTGTAGAACAGCTCCCGCAGCACCGGCAGGCTCTCTTCATACCTCCGGCGCAGGGTCTCCATGTCCCGCCGCTCCAGCCGCTGGCGGTACAGCTGGTCCCGGAGGGTTTCCAGCACCCGGGTCAGCTCCGGGGCGTTGATGGGCTTTAGGATATACTCGGACACCCCCATGCTTACCGCCTGGCGGGCATACTCAAAGTCGTCGAAGCCGGAGAAGACCACCAGCCGGGCCCCCGGCAGGGAGACCCGCAGACGGCGGCACAGCTCCAGGCCATCCAAAAAGGGCATCTTGATGTCGGTGAGCACCACGTCGGGCCGGAGCTGCTCCGCCAGCTCCAGGGCCTCCTCGCCGTTGCCCGCCTCCCCCACCAGGGCAAAGCCCAGGGCGGCCCAGTCGATCTTCCGGCTGATGCCGGTGCGGATCTCCTCCTCGTCGTCCGCCAGCAGAACCCGGTATTCCTCCATGGAAGCGCCCTCCTTTTTCTCATTTCCTTTAGTATACAGCAAAAGGCTCTATTTGAAAAGAAGCTCCGGCGCATTTCGCGCCGGAGCTTTGGAAGTTCTTTCCAAGAACGGGTGCTCTTTACTTCTTCGCCAGATACTTCCGCAGGTCCAGGGCGACGGCCACGATGATGACAAGGCCCTGGGCAATGAAGGTGTAAGCCGGGTCCACCCGGAGGAACTGGAGGCAGATTTTCAAAATCTCGAACACCAGCACGCCGATGAGGATGCCGCCCACTTTGCCCACGCCGCCGTTGGTGGACACGCCGCCGATGGTGCAGGCCGCGATGGCTTCCAGCTCATAGCCGAAGCCCGTGGCGGTGGAGGCGCCGCCGGCCTTGGCGCCCACCAGGAAACCGGCGATGGCGTACAGGACGGAGGCCAGGACGTAGATGCGGATCAGGGTGGCCGGGACGTTGACGCCCGCCACCTGGGCGGCGTTTTCGTTTCCGCCGATGGCGTACATGTATTTGCCGTGCCGGGTTTTGTTATACAGGAACAGCATGTAGGCCCCCACGGCCACGGCGAAAATAGCCAGGTAGGGGATGGGGCCCAGGGAGCCCAGGGCCACCTGGGAGTAGGAGCTCTTAAAGCCGCCTAAGGGGTCGTTGCCCGTCACCACGGAGCAGAGGCCGTAGACGATGGTCTGCATGCCCAGGGTGGCGATGAAGGGGGGAACCTTCAAAAAGGCGATGACGCAGCCGTTGATGGCGCCGAACACGGCCATGATGAGGATGACCACCAGCAGGGCCACGAACCACGGAAGGTCCGGCATCCAGGGCAGGGCCCGGGCGGCGTAGTCCACGCTCTGGAGCATCATGGCCGCAAGGCAGGCGGAGAGGCCCACCTGGCGTCCGGCGGACAGGTCCGTACCCTTGGTGATAAGGCAGCCGGACACGCCGCAGGCGATGATGAACCGGGGAGACACGTTGACCACCAGGTTTTTGAAGTTGGCGGGCTTCCAGAAGTTGTCGGCCACGAATCCCACGAACAGGGCCAGGATAAAGATCAGGATGATAATGGCGTTGTTGGACAGGAAATTCTTGACCGCTTTCGCGTTCAGCTTTTTGTTCTCCAAGGTTTCTCTCCTCCTTATTCAAACTGGGTGGCCAGGGCCATGATGTTTTCCTGGTTGGCGTCTTTCCCGTCGATGAAGCCGGTGACCCGGCCGTCGCACATGACCATGATCCGGTCGGACATGCCGATGAGCTCACTCATTTCGGAGGAGATCATGATGACGCTTTTGCCCTGCTTCGCCAGCTCGGCGATGATGCAGTAAATCTCGTATTTCGCGCCCACGTCGATGCCCCGGGTGGGCTCGTCCAGGATGAACACGTCCGGGTCGTTGGCCAGCCACCGGCTGATGAGCACCTTTTGCTGGTTGCCGCCGGAGAGGGACTGGATCAGCGTCTTGGACGAGGGGGTCTTGATGGAGAGCTTGGCCACGTTGTCCTGGACCAGCTGCTCGATCTTCCCGTCGTCCAGCATGAAGCCGCCGATGAGGTACTGGTTCAAGGAGGCGATGGACACGTTGTCCGCGATGGAGAGGACGCCCAGGATGCCCGTGGCCCGGCGGTCCTCCGTCAGCATGGCGATGCCGCTGTCAATGGCCTGTTTGGGCTGGTTGATTTTCAGCTCTTTTCCCTTGTAGGTGATCTTGCCCGCGCTATGGCAGCGGAGGCCGAAAAGGCCCTCCATCAGCTCCGTGCGCTGGGCCCCGACAAGACCGGCCACGCCCAGGATTTCGCCCCTGCGGACCTGGAAGGAGGCGTGGCGGAAGCTCTTGGGGTTGATGGAGGTGAAATCCTCCACCTCGAAGACCACCTCGCCGGGGACGTTGCTCCGGGGCGGGTAGAGGTTGGAAAGCTCCCGGCCCACCATCTTGGTGATGATGAAGTCAGTGGTCATGCCCTTGGCGTCCCAGGTGCCGATGTACTGTCCGTCCCGCATGATGGTGACCTCGTCGCTGATGCGGAGGATCTCGTCCATTTTGTGGGAGATGTAGACAATGGCCACGCCCTTTTGCCGGAGCTCATGAACAATGGTGAAGAGGGCCTCCACCTCCGCCGCCGTCAGGGAGGACGTGGGTTCGTCCAGAATCAGGACCTTGCAGTCGGCGGACACGGCCTTGGCGATTTCCACCAGCTGCATCTGGGAGACGCTGAGGCTGCCCAGCTTGGCCTTGGGGTCGTAGTTCAGGTGGACTTCCTTCAAAACCGCCGCCGCGTCCTGATACATTTTTTCGTGGTCGATGGTGACGATGGGCCCGATGCGCTTGGTGGGGTAGCGGCCCACGTAGATGTTCTCGCCGATGCTCCGCTCGGGAATGGGCTGGAGCTCCTGGTGCACCATGGCGATGCCCCGGTTCAGCGCGTCCAGAGGGCCCTTGATCTGGACTTTTTGTCCCTCATAGACGACCTCGCCCTCGTCCATGTGGTAAATGCCGAACATGCACTTCATCAGCGTGGACTTGCCCGCGCCGTTTTCTCCCATCAGCGCGTGGACGGTGCCGGGGCGGAGCTTGAGCTGCGCGTGATCCAGGGCCTTGACGCCGGGGAAGGTCTTAACCACGTCACGCATTTCCAAACGATATTCTGACAATTTACGGTCCCCCCTTGTTCGTGTTGGCTTTTCCATAACCGGCAAAATGGCGGGAGCCGGGCTTCACCGGCTATGGAAAAGAGGGGCGCGTGCGCTTCGGCACGCGCCCCTGTCAGACGTTTTCGCGTTGTTTTGATGAACTTGGATTACTTCATGAAGTCGCCCACGTTGTCGGGAGTGACCTTCACATAGTCGACATAGACGCTCTGCTCACCGGAGGCATAGGTAGCTCCGCCCAGCAGCTTCTCCATTTCGGCGACGGCGCCGGCGGCCTGGCCGTTGGCGTCGTTCAGGACGGTTCCGGTCATGTTGCCGTTGCTGACTTCGTTCAGGGCCGCGTCCAGGGCGTCCACGCCCACCAGATAGATGTCCTCATTGACCTTGCGGCCGGCGGACTGGATGGCCTGGAGAGCGCCGATGGCCATATCGTCGTTGTTGCAGAAGACCACTTCGATCTTGTCTCCGAACTGAGCCAGGTCGTTGGCGCAGATGGTCTGGCCCTTCTCACGGTCCCAGTCGCCCCGGGTCAGGTTCAGCTGCTCGACCTCGACGCCGGCGTCCTTCAGGGCCTTGACGGAGTACTCGGTGCGGAGCTGGGCGTCGATGTTCTCGGGGTCGCCCTGGATCATGATGTAGGAGACTTTCCCGTCGCCGTTGATGTCGCCCTTGTTGGGGGTGTCCAGAATCAGCTCGCCCTGGAAGGTGCCGGACTGGGCGGCGTCGCAGCCGACGTAGACCAGCTTGTCATAGGCCGCCATCTGGTCGGCGGTGGGCTCGCGGTTGATCAGCACGGTGGGGATGCCCGCGGACTTTACGGTGGCAATGATGGTGTCCGCCGCGGAGGTCATGACGGGGTTGATGATCAGGGCGTCCACTCCCTGGGTGATGAAGGTGTTGATTTGCTCGTTCTGTTTGGCCTGGTCGTTGTTTCCGTCCACGACGGTGACCTGATAGCCCTTGCCCTCCAGAATCTCCTGGAGCGCGTTGCGGTAGGTGGTCATGAAGGCGTCGTCGAATTTGTAGATGCACACGCCGATGTTTCCGCCGGCGGCGGGCTCTTCGGGTTCGGCGGCGTCGCTGCCGGTATCAGCGGGGGCGCTGGTGTCAGCCGGGGGAGTGGTGTCGGCGGGCTTGTCGCCGCCGCCGCAGGCGGTCAGCAGAGCCAGCATCATAACTGCGGCAAGAAGCAAGGCAAACGTCTTTTTCATCATAGTTCCTCCAATCAGTTTTTCGTGCTCCGGGGCGCACCCCAAACCACGCCTATCATTTTAGACGGGCTCCCGCAAAAAGACGATAGAAAATTCTTGGAAGTTTTATGAAAAAACTAAGATAAAAAAGACCGGCCCGCCCTCCCCGAGGGAGCGGCAAGGCCGGTCTTCCTTTCTTTTTGCGCGCGGCGGGTCAGGCCATCTTCTCCACCAGGCGGTCCACCATCTTAGGGTCCAGGCCGTCCTCGGTGACCACCTTGGCCTGCTGGCCCACCAGGGCGTAAAGGCCCAGCAGGGACCGGGCGTCCAGCATCACGGTGTCGGTGCTCAGCCAAACCTCATAGGGGGTTTCACAGGCCAGGCGGTGGATGCGGTTAATCTGCTCGTCGCTTTTTATATCAATATTTCTGGTCATGATAAATTCCTCCTTGTCAAAGCGCGGTGTCGAACGGAATGAAGTTCCATCCCTCCTCGGGATTAGGCACATTCTAGCAGGGCAGGGTAGGAATGTCAACGCCGGAATTTATCAGAATTGCACAATCGGATATCGAATAATTTGTGCAAAAAGTCAATATCCTTTTGGCGGACGCCCCTCTCCCCTTCACGTTCTTTCCTGTTAGAGGTCGTCCGCATCCTGAATGGGGACCTCATAGGGGTCCAGGGGACGGCCGGTCCAGCTCCCCATGGGGTCGGTCTTTGCGGAAGTGAATTGGGACAGCTCCTTGGCTTTTTGCATCGGCTTGTCTTCCGGGCGGCGTTCCATGTCAGCTACCTCCTTATTGAACTATATTTAATAAAACATGGAATTTGCTGAAAATCAGTATTCCCAGTTGGAAGCGGTTTTCTCCAGCAGTTCTCCAGCAGTTTTTGGAAGACCCGGCGCCAAGATCCAAACGGTCCCAGCCGCCCCCGCGCAGGCCCTGCCGGGTCCTGCCGAAAAAAATTTTTGGATATTCCAGGATATTTTTTCAAATTTCTGCCATAAATCTGCGCAATTCCCTCGCTCTGTAACGGGGTATAGATCGGAAGGCATCCGATGTACCTTGAAAAACAGGGCACCGAGCTCTCATATCGCCAACGGGCACGTTGGATATGCGGTCCCGAAAGGGGAAGCCCCGTGGATGGAGCACGCCATGATTCCGGCAGGAAAGCGGAAGAGCGGCACATCGCGCGGAAGCAGGCTGTGGCAGCCTGTTGGCCATGACCCGTATATTCTCACCATGATACGCCATCCCGGCTATGGTCCGAGCGGTAACCACTCCGCCGCAGGCTGTAGGGGGGTGCCTGAAAGCCGCAGGGGGTAAGTCCCGTGGAGCGGTCCCGCCAGCCGCCGCCCGTTGGTTTGCGTATAGTTTTGTATAGTTGAAAGGAGTTTCTTGTGGATATTTTCTCTATTATCGAAGAAAACGCTGCAAATGAATTGGTCCAGAGGGCTGCAGAATTACCTGTGCAGCCCACGATTATGGACATTGCGAATTTCTTGGGAGTCAGCCGCTCAACAGCTTACAAGCTGGAGCATTCGGATGGTTTTCCCGCTATCCGTCTCCAGGGTTTTCGCAGGCTTATTATTTCCAAGAAGCTCTTCTTGGACTGGTTTTTGAAGCTCTTGCAGGAAAGTGGCGGGGAATTCAGCTTTATTTCTCAAGAAGCATTAGACTCTATGAGCCGCAAAGATCTTTAAATATTGTGAAATCAAGGAACCCCGAAAGAATATGATCGGGATTATGAGATCATCCGCCATAAAAAAGGGCAGTCCACGGCTATCACGGTCGGGGACACGAAGACCAGCAACTCCAACCGAAAGCTCTACTTGCCGCAGAAAGCCCGGGCTGCGCTTTGCAAGCTGAGGAGATGGCAGGATATGATGCAGGATACCTTCGGCTCTTCTTGGGGACGGGAGGGTTTTGTAATCACCACCCTGAAGGGTGGCCCTATGGAGCCCAGAACCTACTCTGACAAGCTCGATGTGATTGTGCGCGCCATTGGTATCCCCCATGTTAATTTCCATGCGCTCAGGCTTCCAACGTGTAATAGATATAAACGCGCCCAGCCCCGTCATACCAGCCATTTTTGGCGGAAAGCCCCATGCGGTCCAGCAGGAGGCCATATAGCAATTTGGCATCGGTAGATAGCTGCTTGAATCGTTCCCCGGTCACAAGCTGGCGGGGGATGCGGTAAAAAGAAAATTGGTTGCTCTCGTCACCGTAGTAGTAATCAAAATCCTGATTGTCCATTTCTGGTTGACCTCCGGGCAACAAAAAAGGCGCTCCTTTCGGAACGCCTTTAGAGTAGTTATATTTGTCTTTTCGACAACTTTTTTATATTTAGGGAAACGCT
>Ga0137308_101147_pt1 | contig 29690 bp, 31 predicted proteins | sample Inofrocosms_June_FD_97181 | JGI IMG/M metagenome (GOLD analysis project Ga0137308, IMG submission 97181) | Mouse cecal microbial communities from Vienna, Austria - N-Acetylneuraminic and N-Acetylglucosamine D2O microcosms_June | ecosystem: Host-associated > Mammals > Digestive system > Large...
ATGGAAAGTATTACAAAGGCAGCGGATAATATGAATATTGCACAGCTGGAGGTCAGCAGTGCTATCCGAGAACTGGAAAGTTTTCCAACCGTACAGGTGGAAAACTTTCAAAAATCAACAATACCGACCGTATCAGGCTTGTATTCGATGAGAAAGTATTCAAGGTGATGTGAGTTTATTTCAACGAAAAGGAGAAGGCGAAGTGGACACTATTTTGATTACAGGTACTGCAAGCGGGGTCGGAGCCGCTTTTGCTGAAAAATTTGCAAGAGAAGGAAATAATCTCGTTCTTGTGTCAAGAAATAAGGCAAAACTCCAGCGGCAGCAGACAGAACTACAATCACGCTATCAAGTTTCGGTAGAATGTATTTCCTGCGATTTGTGCTATGCTTAATTACGCCGCATCAGGGCAAGGAAAGGAATGAAAACTATGATTGTAGACAGCCGTCACTTCATAATCCGGAACGAACCTTGTACCCTTTTCAATCTGTAAAATGGTCAGGCCGCTAAATTCCTAGATATACTATTGATACACAATGTACTATGTAGTACAATGTATATAAAGAAGGTACAGTAGATGAACAGTGAAGATTGGAAATCCCAAATCAAACGAGGGACTCTTGAATTTTGTATTCTGTTGATGATAAAACAGCGAATGTCTTATGGGCATGAAATTATCAGTACTTTGGAGGAATACCCTATTTTAGCTGCGAAAGAGAATACAATCTATCCGCTGCCTAGGCGGTTACTCAAAGAAGAATATTTCTGTTTGGCTTTTATTGGGCATATTCTTATTGATCCGGGGGCATAATTTTTAGGATATCTGTTTTCAATCGGAAGGTGGATGGTTTATGAAAAGAAAAGAGATTAATTTTGAGCAGATTTTTGAACAGTGTGTTTACTCGGTTTTGATATTGTCTGCTGTATTTTTAATTTTGGCGTCAGCGGTGGAGCCGTGGATGTATCATGATGTGCCTGGAGGACTTACCATATTTCTGGCGGTTTTTCTGGCTTTTTTTCTTTTCTATGTGACCCCTTATATTTGGAAATTGCCTGAGACTTGTATCCGTTTTGGAATATGGGCGGGTATTCTTTCTGCTTTTTTGCTGCAGTTGTACATTGTCTTTCATATGCAGCTTGTTCCCAGAGTGGATCTGTCTCATATATATGACCAGTGCGTGGAAATGCTGGAGACAGGGAATACTCAGCTTACAGATGTAAAATATTTCAGTTTTAATACGAATAATATCCCAATTGCCATTGTACTGTACTGGGTTTTTCGTTTTTTTAGAGGGCTGGGGCTGGAAAATTATCGTCTTGCCGGAGGAATCTTTCATGTTGTTCTGCTGTTTTTCATTTATGTGGCTGCTTATTTGATTTTGAAGAGAATTGCAGATATCCAGACCGTTGCAGCTGTTATGTTTATTCTGTTGATTAATCCGGCTTTTTACGCGTATGCGTCTTATTATTACACGGACACAGTTTCTCTTTTTTTAACCATTACAGGAGCATGTCTCATGCTCTATGCTCTTGAGCTGCATCCGGAAAGGCAGTTGGTTTCTTTTATATTGTTTATACTATCTGGTTTTCTTATTGGGTTTGCTGTTCAAATCCGGGTCACCAGTATATTTCTTGTCATTGCGTCGGCAATATGTGCTATGGTGAAGGGGTATTGGAGGAAGCTGGCAGCACATGGTGCCCCGTTTCTGGGCGGTTTTCTTCTGTTTATGATGCTTTGGAGCAGGCTTTATGCATATCATGTGGATTTTGATACATCCGATTCTGGCATCACAGTGGAACATTTTCTTATGATGGGAAGCAGGGGGAGAGGTACTTACAGTGCCGAGGACGTGAAGTTTACAAGAAGTTTCCGTACTCATGAGGAAAGGGCAGCAAATAACTGGAGAGTTTATAAACAGCGTATCTGCAGGAATGGATTTCTGGGAAATCTGCGGCTGGCTTTTACAAAAGAAGCAATCGTGTGGGGGATTGGTTCCCGGGGATATTCCCAGTATACCCGGTATGTGGTGGATAAAACCGCGTGCTATCATTGGATTACTGGAGAAAAGTCAGCCTGTTTCAGAGCATATATGCAGGCTTATAATATCATATTGTTTTTTGTGATTCTGCGGGGACTGCTGATAACGCGGAAAAAGAGCCGGATGGATATGCTGATTCTTTCCGTATATTGGGGAGGCGCATTGGTATTCTATCTATTCTGGGAAGCACATGCCAGACATTCTGTGAGCTTTCTTCCATTTCTTACAATGCTGGCTGTGCCTGGAATAAAGGGGACAGACCGCCTGCCCTCAGGCAGGGCAAAAAGGAAGTGTGGTCTGCCATACTGTTACCACAGCTTGAAAAAGTGAACAGCCCATTTCATAAAACGGTAAGAAAGGGTTTCCAATTCATCTGCGGCATTTTTTAATTCTTTACGGATTTCGATGTGCTGTGGACAGTGGAATTCACATTTTCCGCACTGGATGCACTGGGATGCGCTGCTGGGATTCTGGCGGACTGCTGTGCACTGAAGATAATCTTTTCTTCCGGATTTCTTCCCCTCGGAATACAGTGCGTTGTAACAGCGGAAAGCCCCTGGAATGTCCACGCCTTTGGGACAGGGCATACAATATCCGCATCCGGTACAGCCCACTTTTACAGTTTTTTGTATTTCCTCTTTCACCAGCTTTAACAGTTCCCGGTCAGAATCTGTCATACAGCCGGGGAGAGAGTCTGAGGCTGTCTTTAAATTTTCTTCCACCATCTCCATGGAGTTCATACCGGACAGGACACAGGTGACTTCCGGCTGGTCGTACAGCCATCTAAAGGCAAGTTCAGCAGGGGTCTGGCTGTCACCGCTCTGGCTGAACAGGGCTTTTGCGGATTCAGGAAGCAGATTTACCAGGCGCCCTCCCCGCAGGGGTTCCATGACTATGACGGGAAGTCCCTTCGCGCTGGCGTATTTTAAACCTTCAACGCCTGCCTGGGAAGTCTCATCCATATAATTGTATTGAATCTGGCAGAAGTCCCAGTCATAAGCATCCACCAGCTGTTTGAACATTTTCGAATTTCCGTGGTAGGAGAATCCAATATTTCGGATTTGTCCGGAGGAAAGTTTCTCGCGAATCCATGTCTCTATGCCAAGTCTTTTCAGTTTCTCCCAGGTGGCAGTATCGGTCAGCATATGCATGAGATAATAATCAATGTAATCAGTCTGCAGCCGTCTGAGCTGTTCGCGAAATGTCTTTTCTATGCCTTCCATGGACTTTATCATATAATGAGGAAGCTTTGTTGCGAGATATATTTTGTTACGGCACTTCAGGCGGTGCAGGATCTCCCCCACAGCTGTTTCATTGCCAGGGTAGATATAGGCGGTATCCAGATAATTTACCCCGCCTTCTATAGCTGCTTTTACCTCCGCTTGTGCTTTGTCCAGGTCTATTCCGATTCCCTGTCTGGAAAAGCGCATACATCCATAGCCGAGAATTGAGATATCATTTTCTTTTTTGTCTTTTCGATATTGCATTTGATCCACCTTTCTATTTAAGCCAATTATACACGCAAGGAGGTGGTTGTCAATGTAAATTTTCTTAAATATTCGGACAAGAGGAATGCTGTAGGATATTTCCGGAAAATAATTGTTATTTCTCAAATGATATGGTAGAATGGGAGGGAATTTGATGCGGGCTGCCATTGAGGGCGTATCTGAAAATGCGGTAAGTTTACAACAGGAGGTTTCTGAATGGAGAGTTACAAACAGGAATTTATAGAATTTATGATTGATTGCGATGTTCTGAAGTTTGGGGATTTTGTCACCAAGAGCGGCCGTAAGACCCCGTTTTTTGTGAATACAGGGTTTTACCGCACAGGCACCCAGCTGCGCAGACTGGGGCAGTATTATGCCAGGGCCATTAAAGAGGCTTTTGGCATGGAATTTGATGTGCTGTTTGGACCTGCCTATAAAGGGATTCCTCTGACTGTGGCGGCGTCCATGGCTATCAGTGAGATTTACGGGGTGGATGTGCGCTACTGTTCCAACAGAAAAGAAGTAAAAGACCACGGGGACAAGGGAATTCTCCTGGGAAGCCCGCTGGGGGACGGCGATAAAGTGGTGATTATTGAGGATGTGACCACAGCCGGGACATCCATCGGGGAGACTATGCCCATATTGAAGGCCCAGGGCCAGGTGAAGCCTCTGGGACTGGTGGTATCGGTGGACCGCATGGAGCGGGGCAAAGGGGACAAGGGAGCCCTGCAGGAGATTGCGGAGCAATATGGACTGCAGACAACGGCCATTGTGACCATGGAGGAAGTTGTTTCACACCTGCATAACCGCCCATACAAAGGAAAAGTGATCATTGACGATACATTAAAAGAGGCGATTGATGCTTATTATGAACAGTACGGGGCATCACATTAAGAATTGTATGGAAATATACTCAAGAGTATATGTATTTGCCAAATGATTTGCTGTTTTGCTTAAAACAGAGAAGGCCTGCTGGCAAATCATTTGACTCACGGGTATAAGTACTGGAATCAGGAAAAGGAGAGCTGGTTATGAATGAAAAAATCTATAAAACAGTTGTCTGGGCCGGGGTGGTAAATCTGTCTCTGGGAATTATCGTGGCAGCGGTGGGAGTGGTGAGCGGAATTTTGATGATCATAAGCGGTGCCCGTCTGCTGAAAAGAAAGAATGAAATAACCATATAAATATGTATATATGGGTGTTTTGAGGATGGAGATGTGAGAAAGGAAACAAAAAGGTGGATTCGCAGTGTGGGCAGGCTTTTGTTTGTGCTGTATATGGGGCTGTTGGTGTATTTTTTGTTTTTTGCGGAGTCTTATGGAAGGGCAGGGGACATCACACGGGAATACAGGTATAATCTAAAGCTTTTTGCGGAGATTAAAAGGTTTTGGATTTACCGGGAGAAAGTGGGCACTTTGGCCATGGTGCTGAATATTTTCGGCAATGTGGTGGGATTTGTCCCTTTTGGGTATATTCTGCCGGTGATGCACTGCCGTTTTCAGAATTGTCTGCTGGTAACACTGGGCGGGTTCTCCTTGAGTTTATGTGTGGAGACTGCCCAGCTGGTTTTCCGGGTAGGATGTTTTGATGTGGACGATTTGGTGTTGAATACACTGGGAGCCTTTCTGGGGTATGTGGCATTTTGGATCTGTAATGAGATCAGGAGGAGACTGTATGGCAAAGAGGTATAGATATTCATTTGCACAGCAGAAGCAGGCGGAGGGCGGAATTTATTCTGTGGTTCTGGCTGTCATTTCTTTTGTGCTTTTTTTGGCGGCAGTTGCAGTATCTTTTTTCCTGCAGGAATATGTGATCAGCCAGGCTCTCATCGGAGGAATCAGTGTCTGTGCCATACTGCTGGCATTTTACGGTTTCATTATGGGAATGGTCAGTTTTTCCGCAAAGGACAGGATACATTCATACTGTACAGCAGGTGCCATTGCCAACGGGCTGATTATGGTGGGATGGCTGGGATTGTATCTGCTGGGGGTTTAGGACATATCCTGAGGCTTAACCTAACACACGTTTCAATCATGGAGGAAATATGCACGAGCGGTTAGAACAGCAGATGGAGTTTCTGCGTGAGATTGATAAACTGAAGATGATCGGCAGGCAGACGTATCTGTCTGACGGAGTCAGAAAAGAGAATGATGCGGAGCATTCCTGGCATCTGGCCATGTGCGCTCTGGTACTGAAGGAATATATGCCGGAGCCTGTGGATGCGGCCAGGACGGTGGAGCTGGTTCTGGCGCATGACCTGGTGGAAATCTATGCAGGGGATGCCTATGCCTATGACCAGGCGGCACAGGAGGCCCAGCATCAAAAAGAGGTGGAAGCTGCCCAAAAACTGTTTGGCATACTTCCGGAAGATCAGGGCAGGTATTTCCGCAGTCTTTGGGAGGAATTCGAGGCATGTGAAAGTCCGGAAGCACGTTTTGCACGGGTGTTGGATAATTGCCAGCCGCTGCTGTTAAACGATGCTTCGGGGGGAATAAGCTGGAGAGAACACGGGATTTTGGAAAAACAGGTTTATAAGAGGAACGAGCGGGTCCGCCAGTGGGCACCCAGGCTTTGGGAGTATCTGGAGGGGCTGATCCGAAAACACGTGGAGCTGGGGAATCTAAAGGTGGATGCATCTAACCAATAAAAACAGCATACGGAAAGGCGGCTGATAGTTTTTGGAAAATATATTAGAGGAACGCTGGGGACTGGCCCTAGGCCGGATTCAGGAGATTGTCAGGGAAGCCGGGGCAGGTATGGCAGAGAAGAGTCCATGGAGGGATTATTTTGTCCGGACGGCCAGGTTCCTTCAGCTGGCGGCAGAGTCAGGAGCCGGCTGGAAGGAATTTACCTTTGAAGAAAAAAAGAGAAGGAACGCTCTGTTATATGAAGACATTCTGCCTGCATACTACAGGCATTCCTACGGAAACCCTGTATATGCAGTCCAATGTCTGGGAGATTACGGGCGTTATCTGAGCTTCTTATACAGTGAACTGAGGGGAATGATTGTGTACTGTATAGAGGGCCGTCTCTGGGATATGACCGTATGCTGTGAATTGTTTCTGGAAGTTTACGGGGCATTTTCCAGGGAAGAACTGCCCAAGCCGAAAGAAATCAGGGATATTCTGTATTGGTATGTGAGTGATTACTGTGAGGATATGGTGGAAAGGCGCATCAAAGAACAGCTGGACCCGTCCTGTTCTTTTGCGGAGACGATTCTCATGGAAGCAGATCTGGGAACCACAGAATACCTGTATGATTTTGGAGAATATATTACAGACAGCGAATGTCAGACAGCCCAGTTTCTGGGGAGTCTGCACCAGGAGGAGATTGACCGGATGGCCCGCACTTATACAGAAGGCTACCGGATGGGATTTATCAACGGCAATAAGGACTTATCCAAAAAGAAGACGGTGAATATCCGTTACTGTCTGGGATTTGAGAGGGTTGTCCGGGCGGCTGTCGGACAGTTTCGCCAGATGGGACTGCAGCCGGTGATCTACCGGGCTGCTGGCCATGTGGTCAATAAGAAGCAGCATCACAGAATCGGCTATTACGGCCATATACCCAATCAGCAGTTTGATTATGACCACCGGGGAGACGCAGCCCTGTTTCTGGATGAGGATTTTGTTCAGCGCAGACTGCGGGCGGCACAGACGGCCTATGAGAAACACAGGGAGCTGGCGGATGTACATGGGGGCCCTGCGGTGATGGAAATATTTGGGGAGACGCCTTTTACGCCGGAAAATCAGCCGGAGGCGCTTACTTTAAGCGAAAGCCAGCAAAAACTCCAGGTTTATATGGATAATCAGCTGTCACAGATTACCAACCGCTATATCAAAGGAGAAGAGCGCAGTTTTACCATTATTGCCTGGCCGGTGCCGGAAATTGGCCGGCAGTTTCCTGAGATTTTCCGGGAAGTGGTTCGGATTAATACCCTGGATGCTAAAGTCTATGAGCAGATACAGCAGACGATTATCCAGGCCATGGATCAGGGGAATCAGGTGCATATTCAGGGAAAGGATACAAATCGGACGGACTTGACTGTGGCCCTTCATCCCATTGAGGATGGAACCAGACAGACGGCTTTTGAAAATTGTGTGGCAGATGTAAATATCCCTGTGGGGGAAGTGTTCACTTCTCCCAGGCTGAAGGGCACCAATGGGGTGCTCCATGTGAGCCAGGTGTATTTGAACGGGCTTTTGTATAAAGACCTGGAGCTGGTTTTTCGAGATGGTATGGTGGTGGATTATCACTGCGGTAATTTTTCTGAGGAACAGGAAAACAGAAAATATATCAGGGAAAATGTACTTTATCATCACGAGAGCCTTCCCATGGGAGAGTTCGCCATTGGCACCAATACCATGGCATATGTGGCGGCCAGAAAATATCAGATTGAGGATAAACTTCCTATATTAATAGCGGAGAAAATGGGTCCTCACTTTGCAGTGGGGGATACCTGCTACAGCTGGTCGGAAGATGTTGTGGTGAAGAATCCAGACGGCAGAGAAGTGATTGCCAGGGACAATGAAGTCTCAAGGCTCCGCTTCCAGGATAAGGACAAGGCATATATGGGATGCCATACGGATATTACCATACCTTATGATGAGCTGGGACATATTCAGGTGATTACTCCCAAAGGGGCGGTGAAAATCCTGGAAAACGGGAGATTTGTCCTGCCTGGGACGGAAGAATTAAATGAGCCGTTATTATAAGGATAACTGGGGAAGTTCTCCAAACTCTGGCTGAGAGTGAGACACATTCTATGAAAGGGGCGTTTTCTAACTGGTTCATTGACAAGAGAGATATAAACATAATAAAATGGTAAGAAACTGTAAGGAGGTAGAGAGATGGCAAAGGTAGGAATTGTCATGGGCAGTGATTCGGACATGCCTGTGATGAGAAAAGCGGCGGAAATACTGGATAAGCTGGGGGTGGAGTATGAGATGCGGATTATCTCAGCACACCGGGAGCCGGATGTGTTCTTTGAATACGCCAAATCAGCGGAGGAAAAGGGCTTGAAAGTGATCATTGCAGGCGCGGGTATGGCGGCCCACCTTCCCGGCATGTGTGCGGCCATATTTCCCATGCCTGTGATTGGAATTCCCATGCACACAACTTCTCTGGGGGGAAGGGATTCTCTGTACTCCATTGTACAGATGCCTTCCGGAATACCAGTGGCAACGGTGGCCATAGGAGGCGGAGCCAACGCAGGACTTCTGGCGGCAAAGATTCTGGCCGTATCCGATGAAGAACTGCTGGGACGGCTGAAAGAGTACGCAAAAGAACTGAAAGAACAGGTGGAGGCGAAGGATGCCCGGCTGCAGCAAGTGGGGTATCAGGAGTATTAGGAGGGTGCTATGGATTATAAAAAGGCAGGCGTAGATATTGAGGCGGGCTATCGGTCAGTGGAACTGATGAAAAAACATATCGGCAGGACCATGCGCCCGGAGGTGCTTACATCAATCGGGGGATTTTCCGGAGCGTTTTCCCTGGAAGGGTTTAAAAACATGGAAAAGCCCACCATGGTCTCCGGAACAGACGGGGTGGGGACAAAGCTGAAACTGGCGTTTCTGCTGGACAAGCATGATACAGTGGGGATTGACTGTGTGGCAATGTGTGTCAACGATATTGCCTGCGCCGGCGCACAGCCGCTTTTTTTCCTGGATTATATTGCCTGCGGCAAGAATTTCCCTGAGAAAATTGCAGAGATTGTAAGCGGTGTATCAGAAGGATGTGTACAGGCAGGGGCTGCCTTAATCGGCGGAGAGACGGCAGAGATGCCGGGATTCTATCCGGAGGACGAGTATGATCTGGCCGGCTTTGCCGTGGGGATTGTAGATGAAAAAGATCTGATCACCGGCAGAGATATCAAGCCGGGGGATGTGCTGGTGGGCATGGCCTCCTCTGGTGTACACAGCAATGGTTTCTCCCTGGTGCGCAAAGTCTTTGATATGACCAGGGAGTCTCTGGAGACAAGATATGAAGAGCTGGGGTGTACTCTGGGCGAAGCGCTGTTAGCTCCTACAAAGATTTATGTAAAAGCCCTGTCTGCCATCCGTGAGGCGGGAGTTTCTATCCACGGATGCTGCCATATCACCGGAGGAGGGTTCTATGAGAATATTCCCCGTATGCTCAGCGAAGGCGTCCACGCGAGGATTGAAAAAGACAGCTACCCGGTTCCCCCTGTGTTTGGCCTGCTGGCTGAAAAAGGCGGTATTGAGGAACAGGTGATGTATAATACTTATAATATGGGAATCGGCATGATCGCCGCTGTGGACCCGGCAGATGCGGACCGGACAGTAGAGGCTTTAAAAGAGGCGGGAGAGACGCCTTACGTGGTGGGAACCATTGTTTCCGGTGAAAAAGGAGTGACGTTATGTTAAAGACTGCAGTTTTGGTCTCTGGGGGCGGCACCAATCTGCAGGCAATCCTGGATGCCATGGATGAGGGCAGGATTACCAACACATCAGTGGAAGTGGTCATCAGCAACAATCCCGGGGCCTATGCCCTGAAGAGGGCTGAGAAACACAACATCCCGGCACTCTGCCTTTCACCAAAGTCTTATGACAGCCGGGAACAGTATTATCAGGCATTGCTGGAGACGCTGCAGTCCTATGAAACCCAGCTGATCGTGCTGGCAGGGTGCATGGTGGTCATGCCCAAGGCAGTTGTGGAGGCTTATCCAAACCGGATTATCAATGTGCATCCTGCGTTGATTCCGTCTTTTTGCGGGACAGGGTGTTATGGACTGCATGTCCATGAGAAAGCCCTGGAGCGGGGCGTGAAGGTGACAGGAGCCACGGTGCATTTCGTGGATGAGGGGACGGATACCGGCCCCATTATATTACAGAAAGCAGTGGAGATTCTGCCAAAAGATACTCCCGAAACTCTCCAGCGCAGGGTGATGGAGCAGGCGGAATGGCAGATTCTGCCCCAGGCCATTGATCTGATAGCCAATGGAAAAATAGTTGTGGAACAAAAAACAGCACGGATAAAGGAGTAGAGGGATAATGAAGATACTGATAGTAGGCGGCGGGGGACGGGAACACGCAGTTGCATGGAGTGTGTCAAGAAGCCCGAAAGTGACGAAGATCTATTGTGCTCCGGGAAATGCCGGAATCGGGGAATATGCCGAATGTGTCAATATCGGTGCCATGGAGTTTGAGAAACTGGCGGATTTTGCCCAGGAACAGGCCATTGACCTGACCATCATTGGCATGGACGACCCCCTGGCCGGCGGCATTGTGGATGTGTTTGAACAGCGGGGGCTTGCGGTGTTCGGTCCAAGGAAAAATGCAGCTATTATAGAAGGTTCCAAGGCATTTTCCAAAGACCTTATGAAAAAATATAACATTCCCACAGCGGCTTATGAGAATTTTGACGATCCGGCGAAAGCCATCGCCTATCTGGAGCAGGCCAAATTCCCCATTGTGCTGAAGGCTGACGGTCTGGCCCTTGGAAAGGGCGTGCTCATCTGCCAGAATATGGAGGAAGCCAGGGACGGGGTACGGACTATCATGGAAGACAAGAAGTTCGGAAGTGCCGGAAACACCATGGTTATCGAAGAATTCATGACAGGACGGGAAGTGTCAGTACTGGCCTTTGTGGATGGGAAGACGGTGAAAACCATGACATCCGCTCAGGATCACAAGCGGGCCAAGGACGGGGATCAGGGTTTGAATACAGGCGGCATGGGCACCTTCTCCCCCAGTCCTTTCTATACGCCGGAAATTGATGATTTCTGTCAGAAGCAGATTTTCCAGCCTACTGTGGATGCCATGGCGAAGGAGGGCAGACCTTTTATCGGAATCCTGTTCTTTGGCCTGATGCTCACCCAGGACGGCCCGAAAGTTCTGGAGTACAATGCCCGGTTCGGTGACCCGGAGGCACAGGTTGTGCTGCCCAGGATGAAAAACGATATTATAGAAGTGGTGGAGGCATGTCTGGAAGGACGGCTGGCGGACATTGACCTGGAATTTGAGGACAATGCAGCTGTGTGCGTGGTTCTGGCATCCGATGGGTATCCGCTGGCTTATGAAAAAGGCATCCCCATCTACGGATTTGAAAAATTCAAGGACCGGGACGGATATTATTGTTTCCACGCCGGAACGAAACTGGATGGTGATACGGTGGTCACCAACGGAGGACGGGTGCTGGGGATTACCGCTAAGGGAAGCAATTTGAAAGAAGCAAGGAAAAATGCTTATGAAGCAGTAAAATGGATTGATTTTTCAAATAAATATATGAGAAATGACATTGGAAAAGCGATTGATGAAGCGTAATTGAGGATAGATCCATGAGTCATATTGAGTGGGGGAGGCTTTTTCGGAAGCTTTCCCCTTATACCATACAAAAGGGCATCCGTTATCTGAAGCACTACGGGCTGAAGGAATTCTGGGTGCGCTTGGGAGAACGGTTTGAGCCGGAGGAAGTCCCCTACGGGCCTTGGTACGAAAAGTACCGCCCGTCAAAAGAAGAACTGGCCCGCCAGAAGAAGAAACGGTGGAAAATAAAGCCGAAAATCAGCGTTGCGGTGCCTGTCTACCGGACACCGGAGACATTTCTTCGGGAAATGATTGAGTCCCTTCTTGAACAGACCTACGACAACTGGGAACTGTGCATGGCAAACGCCAGTCCGGAAGATGAGACAGTGAGCCGGGTGCTGGCAGAGTACGGGGACAAGGACAGCCGGGTCCGCTGGAAGAATCTCACTGAAAATGCTGGGATAGCAGAAAACACCAACCAGGCACTGGCCATGGCTCAGGGAGACTATCTGGGGCTTTTAGACCACGACGATGTGCTGGCCCCTAATGCCCTGTATGAAATAGTACGGGCCCTGGAGTCAGACCCGGAGATTGACTGTATATACACAGATGAGGACAAAGTAACCACAGACTTGTCCGAACACTTCCAGCCCCACCTGAAGCCGGACTTTAACCTGGATTTGCTGCGCTCCAACAACTACATCACCCACTTTTTCCTGGTGAAGAAAACGGTGATGGCCCTGGCAGGGGGATTTCGGAAGGAATTTGATGGGGCACAGGATTACGACTTCATCCTGCGCTGCACCGAATGCGCAGAGAAAGTCCATCATATACCGGAGATTCTCTACCACTGGCGCACCCACAAATCTTCCACAGCAGACAATCCGGCCAGTAAAATGTACGCCTATGAGGCGGGCAGAAGGGCCATAGAAGAGCACTTAAGGCGTACAGACACGCCGGGCCGGGTCTCCCACACCAAAGATTATGGGTTCTACCGGGTGGACTATCCTGTGAGAGAGGAGGCAAAAATCTCCATCATCATCCCCAACAAAGATGAAAAAGACACCCTGAAAACGTGCCTGCGCTCCATAAAAGAGAAATCCACCTACAAAAACTACGAAATCCTTATCATAGAAAACAACAGTACCTCAGAAGAAATTTTCCAATACTATGAGGAGCTGAAAAAAGAAGACAATATACAGGTGGCCGTCTGGGAAGGAGCTTTCAACTATTCTGCCATCAACAACTACGGCGCATCCCTGGCCGCAGGAGGCTACCTGCTGTTTCTCAACAACGATGTAGAGGTAATCACCCCCGGCTGGCTGGAAGAAATGCTGGGAAACTGCCAGCGTCCGGAGGCCGGAGCCGTGGGAGCCAAGCTCTATTACCCTGACAACACCATCCAGCACGCAGGCTGTATCCTGGGAATCGGGGGAATCGCGGGAAACATGTTCACAGGCATGCCCAGAAACCGCACAGGATATCTGCATAAAGCATCCATCCAGCAGGATTTAAGCGTAGTAACCGCAGCCTGCATGATGGTAAAGGCAGAAGTCTTTTACCAGGCCGGAGGCTTCACAGAGGAACTAGCCGTAGCCTTCAACGACGTAGACCTGTGCCTGAAAATAAGACAGCAGAACTATCTGGTGGTATACAACCCGTACGTGGAACTATACCACTACGAATCCAAAACCAGAGGGGCAGAGGACAGCGAAGAAAAGGTCCGCCGCTTCCAGAGAGAAATCGAATACATGCGCAGCCACTGGATAGACATTCTGAAAAAAGGCGACCCTTATTATAATAAAAATCTCTCCCTCACAAAGTGGAATTACTCGCTCAAACCGTTGGAATAACGCCGCCGGCGGCGTCTGTATAATCATATAGAGAGGCACCCATGAAAAAAGTTACAATCATCATCCCTAATTACAACGGAATCACCTACCTCCCAGTCTGCCTGGACGCCCTGCGCCGCCAGGACTGCCAGGAATTTGAGACAATCGTGGTGGACAATGCCTCCGCAGACGGAAGCCAGGCACTGCTGGCCAGGGATTACCCGGAAGTGAGAGTCATCTCCCTGTCTGAGAACCAGGGTTTCTGCGGAGCAGTCAATGCCGGAATTGCCGCGTCCGCCACGCCGTTTGTCATTTTGCTGAACAATGATACAGAGGCGGCCCCCGGATTTGTACAGGGACTCCTGTCGTGTATTCAAAAAGACAGCAGGCGGTTTTCCTGCAGCGCGAAAATGATTCAGTTTTACCACAGGGAGCAGATTGACGATGCCGGGAATTATTACAGTGCGCTGGGGTGGGCCTATGCCAGGGGAAAAGGGCGCCCTCAGGAAGATTATACCAGGGAAACGCGGATTTTTGCATCCTGCGCAGGTGCCGCCATCTATAGAAAAGATGTGATGGAGGAGATCGGATTCTTTGACGAGACACATTTTGCGTACCTGGAGGATTTAGATTTGGGATACCGGGCCAGAATCCACGGATATGTGAATGTATTTGCTCCAGAAGCAGTGGTGTATCATGTGGGGAGCGGAACCACCGGTTCCCGGTACAATCCATTTAAAGTCAGTTATTCGGCCAGAAATAATATATATTTAATTTATAAGAACATGCCTTTTGGGCAGCTCCTTTTGAACCTTCCTTTTTTGGCGGCAGGCTTTCTGATAAAATTTCTTTTCTTTGTAAAAAAGGGGTTTGGAAAGGAATATGCAGCGGGAATCCACCAGGGATTTGGAATCTGCAAAAAAGACAAAAAAGTTAGATTTTGTTTTGAAAATTTTCGAAATTATTTCGATATACAGTTAGAATTATGGGTTAATATTTTAAGAAATCTGAAAAAATAGGGAAGAATTTCCAAAATTTTTATGATAAAAGAGGAATATTTTATTGCCTTTTCGGGGCAACTACTATATAGTAATATTTGATATTGGTTTACGTGAAAGATGAATTGATGGGATATGTAGAGGTGAGGAAACTTTGATTAGAGATAACCAGAGGTATTTTAACCGGCTGCATGTGGTATTTGACGCACTGGTCATAGCTTTGTCTTATGTGTCGGCCTGGTTTCTGAAGTTCAGCGGGCCTTTTTCTGAAACCTCTGTCCGGGTACTTTCTTTTGAACAGTATATGTCAGCGCTGCTTCTCATTGTACCTGGATTTTTGATCTTGTATTACGCCTTTAATTTGTACACGCCGAAACGTGTACAGGGGCGCAGGCTGGAGCTGGCGAATATTGTAAAGGCCAATACACTGGGTGTATTCTTGATTATGGTGGCACTGTATGTGCTGAAGATCATTGATTTTTCCCGGTGGGTAATTTTTATTTTCTATGGCATTAATATCGTTGGGGAGACGGTGCTGCGCAATGTGATCCGCTATGTACTCAGAGATATGCGCCGCAGGGGCTTTAATCAGAAGTATATTTTACTGGTGGGCTACAGCCGCGCTGCGGAAGAATATGTGGACAGAATTCTGGCAAATCCTCAATGGGGTTATACCATCCAGGGAATTTTAGACGATGAGGCAGAGACAGGGACAGTGTATAAGGGAATTCCAGTGGTGGGCACAATCGCAGGATTGACGGATATTTTACAGGAAAATCATCTGGACGAGATTGCCATTACCCTGGGGCTGGGCGAGTATTACAGACTGGAAGAAATTGTGGGACTCTGTGAAAAATCAGGCGTGCATACAAAATTTATTCCCGATTATAATAATATTATACCCACAAAACCGTATACAGAGGATATTTTGGGACTTCCGGTGATCAATATCCGGCATGTGCCATTGACCAACAATTTCCTGGCGGTCCTGAAACGGCTCATGGATATTGCAGGTTCTCTTTTTGGAATTGTGATTGCTTCGCCTGTGATGCTGACTGCCTGTATATTTATCAAACTTACTTCGCCTGGTCCGCTGATCTATAAGCAGGAGCGGGTGGGGCTTCACAACCGGACATTTCAGATGTATAAATTCCGGTCTATGGAGGTGCAGAAGGAAAGTGAAGAGAAGAAAGCTTGGACAACAAAAAATGATCCCCGGGTGACGGGCGTGGGGAAGTTTATGCGCCGGACCAGTATTGACGAGCTGCCGCAGCTTTTCAATATTCTGAAAGGCCATATGAGTCTTGTGGGACCCAGACCGGAACGGCCGTTTTTTGTGGAGAAATTCCGGGAGGAGATTCCCAGATATATGGTGAAACATCAGGTACGGCCAGGACTGACTGGATGGGCGCAGGTAAATGGATATCGGGGGGATACTTCTATTCGTAAGCGCATCGAATACGACTTGTACTATATTGAGAACTGGACCTTGGGCTTTGATGTGAAAATTCTTATTTTAACGGTATTCAAAGGATTTGTAAATAAAAACGCGTATTAGATAAGGGGAAGAACATGGCGAAAAAAGGAACCAAGAGAAGGGTCATATTGTTTATTGGAGAACTGATTGTGCTCGTACTTTTAATCGGGGGATTATTTGTGTATGGGCAGATCAATTCCAAGCTGAGCAAGATAGAGGGTGAGGATCTGGGCGATGTGCAGATGAATATGGTCACAAGCGAGAAAATGACCGGCTATCAGAATATAGCTCTTTTTGGGGTGGATTCCCGTGGTGAAGGTTCAGATATGGGTGTCAATAACAGTGACACCATTATCATCGCCAGTATCAATAATGATACAAAAGCGGTAAAGCTGGTATCTGTGTACAGGGATACCCTGCTCAATGTGGGTAATGATTCTTATATGAAGGCTAACTCTGCCTATATGGCAGGAGGAGCCAGCCAGGCAGTGTCCATGCTGAATACAAATATGGATCTGCAGATTCAGGATTATGTAACTGTGGATATGAATGCACTGGTGAAAGTGATTGACCTTCTGGGCGGTCTGACCATTGAGATGACTGCGGATGAGGTGGTCCACATGAATAACTACTGTGTGGAGACCTCCGAGATTTCCGGCGAGGATTATACAAGAATAGAGCCGGAGGTTGCCGGTGTCTATGACTTGAACGGAGTGCAGGCCACTTCTTATGCCAGAATCCGGTACACAGCCGGTCTGGACTTTGAGCGGACAGAGAGACAGAGATTGATTATCCAGAAGCTGGTACAGAAAGCCAAAAAGTCCAGTCTGGGTACTTTGTCATCTATCATGGATGAAGTATTCCCCATGGTAAAGACTTCCCTGTCTAAATCACAGATTTTTGACATGGGTGCAGGTATGCTGTCGTATTCTTTTGACGAGACCTGTGGATTTCCCTATGAACATACGGGAAAACGCCTGGAGAATACAGGTGATACAGTGCTTCCTGTGACATTGGAATCTAATGTGAGGGAGCTTCATAAGTTTTTATTTGCTGACAATGACTATGTTCCATCAGATGTGGTCTTCCACCGGAGTCAGAAAATTGCGGAACTAGGCGGGATTGAAGTGAGTGAGACGCCGGAGCCCACATCAGAGCCCACTTCTGAAGCAACTGAGACGGAGACGGCAGTTCCGGAATATACAGAAACCACTCAGGCCACGGAATACTATTCCTCGGATATCCAGGATAATTATTCGGACAGCTATGATTATGCGGATACGGGCTATGTGGACCCCAATTATTCAGGTGACCAGTCCGTTCAAGATACTTATGTTCCGGAAAGTTACACAGATTATCAGGATACTCCCCAGAGTCAGGATGGCGGTGGGCCTGTGGCCGCGCCGGATGCAGCAGCAGGGGATAATTATTAGAGCGTGTTTGGCCGCCGGATACCGTTCATGTGGTAATCGGCGGCTGTTTTTATCTTACAAAATAAACTCCATAGCAGAGGAGAGATAGGATGGAAGATGGGAAACGATTGGTAGATGTGCTGATACCTACTTATAAACCGGGAAAAAGATTCGGACAGCTTCTGGACAGGCTGTACAGGCAGAAATATCCCATAAACCAGCTGATTATCATCAACACAGAACAGGCATTCTGGAATCCCCAGTGGGAAGCGGGCCGGGAGAATATGCAGGTGCATCACATTGCCAAAGCAGATTTTGACCACGGCGGTACACGGCGGCTGGGGGTATCCTATGCATCTGGAGATATCTTTGTATGGATGACACAGGACGCCCTGCCCAAAGACCTGGATATGCTGGGAAATCTGATTCGTCCCCTGGAGATAGAGGGAGTGGCTGCCAGTTATGCCAGACAGATTCCTGCTATCAACGCCCATTGCATTGAGGCATTTACCAGAAGTTTTAATTATCCGCCAAAGAGCAGCATAACATGGAAAAGGGACTTAAAGAAACGGGGGATCAAAACTTATTTTTGTTCTGACGTGTGTGCGGCGTATAACCGGGAAATTTATCTGCAGCAGGGAGGGTTTATCCCCAGAGCCATTTTCAATGAGGATATGATATTTGGGGCGGGACTGATTCAGGCAGGATACGGCATCGCCTATGCCGCGGATGCACAGGTCATTCATTCCCATAATTATAACTGCTGGCAGCAGCTGCAGCGCAATTTTGATCTGGGTGTATCCCAGGCAGAACACCCGGAGATTTTCGAAAGTGTGCCGTCGGAGGGAGCTGGGATTGCTCTGGTGGGGGCATCGCTTCGTTATCTGCTCCGGGAGAGAAAGCCCTGGCTGATTCCTAAACTTGTGGTGCACAGCGGTTTTAAATATATGGGGTATCAGATGGGGAAGCATTATGAGCGGCTGCCCAAGAAGTGGATTAAAGTGTGTACTATGACGCCGAATTACTGGGAGTAACGCTTCGGTGCTTTATCAACTATTTTTTGACGTACAAGTCTGGCAAAAGAGACAAAACGGAGCTCAAAACCGTTTTGAATTCGCTCCTTATTTGTTTCTTTTGCCAGACTCTGGATGTGGTGACGAGTAATAATGTTTTGTAATTGCAAAAATTGACTACATAGAGCGGGAGGATAAGAGGATGTGTGGTATTGTAGGATATATTGGTGAGCAGCAGGCGGCGCCGATTCTGCTGGACGGTCTTTCCAAGCTGGAATACAGGGGATATGATTCTGCGGGAATGGCAGTTTATAATGGGACACAAATTGATATGGTAAAGTCCATGGGTAAGCTGAAAGTTTTGGAGGAAATGACTCACGGAGGCAGTACTCTTCCTGGGGTTTCGGGTATTGGGCACACCCGCTGGGCGACTCACGGGTCGCCTACAGATGTGAACGCCCATCCCCACTATAATAAAGACAGCTCCATTGTGGTGGTGCACAATGGGATTATTGAGAACTATATGAAACTGCGCAAGAAGCTGGAGGGGAAAGGGTATCAGTTTGTTTCGGAGACGGATACAGAAGTGCTGGCGCATTTGCTGGATTATTATTATAAAGGAGATCCCCTGGACGCAATTTCTAAAGTTATGTACTGGGTAGAGGGCTCTTATGCGCTGGGCATTTTGTTCCAGGATTTTCCAGAGGAGATCTATGCTGTGCGCAAAGACAGTCCGCTGATTGCAGGACAGGGAAAGGATGGGAATTTTATCGCCTCCGATGTGCCTGCCATATTAAAGTACACCCGGGATGTTTATTTTATCGAGAATCAGGAAATTGTAAAAGTGACTAAGGATTCTCTGAATTTTTATAATATTGATAAAGAAGAAGTGCAGAAAGAATCCTCCAGGATTGAATGGGACATTTCAGCTGCGGAAAAAGAGGGCTATGAATATTTCATGCTGAAAGAGATCTATGAACAGCCAAAGGCAGTGATGGACACTCTGCACCCCCGGCTGAAAGATCAGGATATTGTCATTGAAGAGCTGGGTATGACAGATGAGGAAATCCTGGCAGTGAATAAGATTTACATTGTGGCCTGTGGCTCTGCGTATCATACTGGGGTGACGGCAAAATACGTGTTTGAGGGGCTGGCAAGGATACCTGTGGAGGTGGACCTGGCGTCGGAGTTCAGATACCGCAAGCCCATTTTTCAGCCGGGAACACTGGTGATTATAGTAAGCCAGTCAGGGGAAACGGCAGACTCGCTGGCAGCCCTCCGGGAGGCGAAAAGCTGCGGCGTCAGAACCCTGGGGATTGTGAATGTGGTGGGAAGCTCCATCGCCCGTGAGGCAGATAATGTTTTATACACTTGGGCGGGCCCGGAAATTGCAGTGGCTACTACAAAGGCATACAGCACGCAGCTGATTGCCCAGTATCTGCTGGCGCTGAAATTTGCCAAAGTCAGGAAAGAGATAGACGATAACCAGTTCCATTCCATGCTCTATGATTTGGAGAAACTGCCTGACCAGATTGAATTTCTGCTGGGAAATAAGGAAAAGATACAGCATTTCGCCAACAGGTATCTGGCCACGGAACATGTATTTTTCATTGGAAGGGGGATTGATTATGCCATCTCGCTGGAAGGTTCCCTGAAACTGAAAGAGATCTCTTATATCCACTCAGAGGCATATGCAGCCGGGGAGCTAAAACACGGCACCATATCTCTCATTGAGCAGGATACCCTGGTGGTGGCGCTGGTGACTCAGAAAGAACTGTACAAAAAGACCTTAAGCAATATGCAGGAAGTCCGTACCCGGGGCGCGTTTGTGATGGCAGTGACCAATGCGGGGAACAAGGAAGTGGAGAAAAGCGCAGACTATGTGATCTATCTGCCGGAGACGAATCCTTATTTTACCAATTCCCTTGCAGTGATTCCCCTGCAGCTGTTCAGCTATTATGTGTCATTGGGAAAAGGACTGGATGTGGATAAACCCAGGAATCTGGCGAAATCTGTCACTGTGGAATAGTCTTCACTTTTTTTTAAACGTTCTATCACACATTAAACACAATTCGTTGTTAGACTGTATTCATACAAACAAGGAAGCAATGATAAGATACAGTGATGAAAGGGGATAGAAATTATGGCTAACGATTTCATTATGATGGATAGTTCTAACGAATCTAATAAGGAAGAACATGCAGGAACCACCTATACTTCACAGGAAAATCACACAGGAATGGGAGCTGGACAGCAGTATAATAGATATTATCAGATGGGTGGTGGCAGTGCTCCTGCAGGAAAGCCGCCTTTTAAGAAAAAGAACAGCGGAAATGGTGTTGGGAAAAAGGTGATGGCCGTCATTGCCGGAGGGCTGGTATTCGGCCTGGTGGCAGGCGTGGCATTTCAGGGGGTGAACCTGGCGGGAAATTATTTCTTCGGCGAGGGAAACTCCAATCAGCAGGTGGGTACAGTGGGTATGGTGCCATCTCTGGAAGAGCAGTCAGAGGCAAAGAGTGATGGAGACACAGACAGAGACAGCAGTGTGGTGCCCATGGCAACGACAACAGTTGCGGATGTGGCGAAAAATACCATGCCGTCAGTGGTGGCTATCACGTCCATCAGCGTACAGGAGATTCCAACGTTTGATTTCTTTGGCTGGGGCGGAGGCGGAACCCAGCAATATGAGGGAGAATCCAGCGGCTCAGGAATTATTGTAGGAGAAAATGAAAATGAACTTTTAATCGCCACGAACAATCACGTGGTGGATGGAGCGAAAACGCTGAGTGTGTGCTTCCAGGATAAAAAGAAGGAACAGGGGGCAGAAAATGTCCAGAATACTTCGGAAGACAATCAGGGCGGGGCAGATACGGAAAATGCAGTGGCCGCACAGATTAAAGGTACGGATGCGGAGAATGACCTGGCAGTTATTGCAGTAAAGAAAGCAGATATTCCGGAAGAAACATTGGGAGAAATTAAAATAGCCCAGCTGGGAAGCTCAAATGACCTGGTGGTAGGCGAACAGGTGGTGGCAATCGGAAATGCTCTGGGATTCGGCCAGTCGGTGACCTCTGGCTATGTGAGCGCACTGGACCGTTATGTGGATAACATGACAACTCCCTGTATTCAGACAGACGCAGCCATTAATCCTGGAAACAGCGGTGGTGCACTGCTGAATATGAGCGGTCAGGTCATTGGAATTAATTCCGCCAAACTGGCAGAAAATGATGTGGAGGGTATGGGTTACGCAATTCCTATCTCCACAGCTATGCCCATTCTGGAAGACCTGATGACCCGGGAAAAAGTTGCCGAGAGCGATGCTTCTTACATCGGTATCACCTGCAACGACGTCACTGCGGAGTTCAGCCAGATGTACGGAGTGGAAAGCGGAGCATTCGTGGCAAGTGTGGAAGAAAACGGGCCGGCCGCTAAGGCGGGAATCCTTCCAAATGATATTATCACATCCCTGGCAGGTAAAAGAGTCTCAACTTCAGAGGAATTGATTGATCAGCTGCAGTACCATGCTGCCGGAGAGACTGTTGAGGTAGTGGTTCAGAGAGCAGAGAGCGGACAGTTCAAAGAATATACCATATCAGTAGAACTGGGGAACCGGAAAGATATGAAGTCCTGAGATAGCAGCAAGGCTGCCGCGTTATGCGGCAGTCTTTTTGCACTTGGTATCGTTCCGGTTCCCTGCCAGATTTTGGACAGGTTGAAGACTGGCGTGATGGGAAATCCTATCTATATAGTAAGGAATTAGACACAACAGGAAAGGGATAGGATTTCCATGAAAAATGTACAGAGTGCGAAACGAATGTTCATGTTGATTTTCGGGGCTTTTGCCGTGTTTTTTACAGGTTATCCCCATATCTGGTCAATCTATCAGCCCTATGTGATGAAACAGACCGGCTGGACAAGCGGACAGGCGTCCATGTGTTTTTATCTGGCAATTTTGATTTTTGTCTTTGGCAACATTGTGGGAGGCAGGATGTTGAACCATTTTTCCCCCAGACTGGTCGTATTTGTTGGCGGAGGCATTTTTTCCGCGGGAATCCTGCTGTCGGCATTTATGATGTTTCCTTCTCCAATGCCCATGTACATCACATATGGTTTGATGCAGGGATTTGGTCAGGGCATGGTCTATACTTCTATAGTTTCAGCGGCGCTGAAATGGTTCCCAGAGCGCATTGGGTTTGCATCCGGTGTTGTGGTGACTGCAAACGGTCTGTGCGGCTTTTTTCTGACACCGCTAAGCAGGATGATTTTGCAGCGGTACGGGGTCAGAGAGGCATTTCTTACAGTGGGGATTCTTGCGGCGGTATCCTGGATTCTTGCCAGCCTGTTCGTGGGAAATCCCCCGGAGATGGCAGGGTATGTCCCTGCACCGTCTGAGGCTGCCGTCCATTTATCGCGGGGGTATTCTTCTGATGAGATGATGTGTACCAGAAAATTTTATCTGCTTCTTTTGACTATGCTGTTCGGCTTACTGTCCTATTTTTTTCTGTCTCCTATTGCACAGACGCTGCAGGTGGAACGGGGAATTTCTCCAGCTGCCGCCGCAGGCGCAGTGATGATGGGCTCAGTGGTCAATGCCAGCGTCAGGCTTTTTCTTCCTACTCTGGCGGATAGAGTGGGACGAGTAGTATGTGTGGAGGGGGTACTGGCAGTCTGTGCGGCGGCCATGATTTTGCTGATGTATGAGGCGCCATTTCTCACGATGGCAGCGACTATAGCTATGTATGGCTGCTATGGTGGTATTATGGGCAGTTTTCCTTCTTTGACAGGCTCCATATTTGGATTGGAACATGTGGGGGAAAATTATGGGTATGTGATGATCGGCATGGTCATAGCAGCATTAGGAGCACCAGTGGTCACGAATTATGTATTGAAAACTGGGGGAAGCCAGGAAATGATTTTTCTCATTGGAGCGGTTTGCGCCGCTGCCGCTTTGGGGTGTCTGGTATTATTATCGAAAGAATTGAAGCATACGGCTCAGGGTTATCAAAAGGCTTAACTTTCTAGGAACGTTTTATCAGGGAGGAGGAGACGATGAACAAAATATTCATATGGAGAGAGCTGTTTTCTTATTTAGGAGTCATTATTTTTGCAGGAGGGCTGGCGCTGTTTCTAAATAAAGTTGTAGTGGTAAATGCACAAATCCCGTCGGAGTCTATGGAGAAAACGATCATGGTGGGGGATCGGATCTTTGGGAACCGCCTGGCTTATCTCAGCCAGGACCCCCAAAGGTTCGATATTGTAATTTTCCGTCTGCCTGACGACGAATCCCAGCTTTACATAAAACGTGTCATCGGACTGCCTGGTGAGACGGTGGAAATAGTCGACGGACAGGTTTATATCAACGGTGCAGAAGAACCGCTGGAGGACAGTTTTGCGCCGGAAATGCCCGTTGGAGATGCAGGACCGTATTACGTGAAAGAAGGGTGCTACTTTATGATGGGGGACAACCGGAATTGTTCTGAGGACTCCAGGTTCTGGGAACAGCCCTTTGTCCGCAGAGACCAGATTGAGGCGAAGGCTGGGTTCCGGTATTTTCCCCTGAATAAAATGGGGATTGTGGAGTGAAGGTCTCAATTATTTTCCATATTCTGGGAACAGATAATGGAAATGGCACTGTGCACACCGGAGCCGGGTTTTTTGCCTTTCTGCAGGCGCTCCCGCAGAAATACCAGCGGGAGATAGCCCTGCCGGAAAATATCCTGAGTGATGGTAAAGTCGATACTGCCGTCTTTTAGCAGGAGCCGTGTGCTTTCTGTCACATCGTGGCAGATGATTCGTATTCTGCCCTTCTTATCCATGGTTTTCACTGCCTCTGTACATCCGGCCACACTTCTGTTGGCCATATAGATGGCGTGGGTTTCCGGTATCTGTTTCAAATGTTCCAATATCTTCCGATAGGTAATCTGATAGTCGTTGAATGTTTCAATGACACAAATCTGTGAATCGTCAAATTCCAATTCTTTCATCCGCTCCAGAAAGCCTCCCAGCCGCTTTTTGTGTCCGTCAAACTCCAAATTTCCCACGGCTGTGAGTATATTTCCGCTGGGAGGGATGCATTTGCTGAGCAGTTCTGCCGCAATGCGCCCGCTCTGATGGTAATCCTGCCCTACAAAAGCCAGTCTGCCGCTGTGGGGCAGGTCAGAATTAAAAGTAATGACCGGAATGTTTTCGTTTTGAAGTTCGTTGACGCGGGCAATGATAGTGGGAAGGCTGGGCGCGCAGATGGAGAGCCCCTGAACGCCTTTGGCCAAAAGGCTGTCTATCAGTTCCAGAACTTCCTGAGGCACGTCTGTCCGGCATTCTTCTGTAAAAATTTCCACCTGGAGGTCTTCGAGTTCTGCCCGGGCGGTTTCGATTCCCCGCAGGATTTCTGATCTAAAATGGCCGGTCCAGTTGGGGAGAACAACGCCCAGTTTTACAGGGAGGCTGCCGGTCTTCAGCTGGAGGTTTCTCTGATGGAACTGCTGGGCTGGCAGATAGCCGGTTTTCTTCAAAGCATCCAGCACACGGGCATGTACATCCGGGCTTACGTGGGCGCGGTTATTGATGACGCGGTCAACCGTACCCCGGGATACCCCTGCCTGGTCGGCGACCATTTGGATGGTAGGTCTTTTTTTCATGGTGGTTTTGTTCCTTATTATCTCGAAATTTTTAAGACACACTCTAGTTTATCACAAAACGGGTGCATGTGCAATTGTATCATAAAGAGAGGAACGCCTGTCAGGTGAAGCGGCATACTATTCTTGATTAAACAGCTTTTCAGCCAAAAGATTTCTAAATAATTTCATTGACATATGGAGACTTAGATAGTACAATGAAGATATAAAAGCACATAATTTGTGCGAAAGCACATATGTGAAAGCATACAAAAACTATATGTTTAGAAAGCGGGGAATAAAAAGATGAGTTTAAAAAAATGTGCATGTATCGACACACTGTATACAGAACTGGAATGGAAAGACAGATTCCAGGCTGCAAAGGACGATGGGTTCGCAGCGGTGGAATTCTGGGATTGGAGAATCCGTGACCTGGACGAGACCAGAGAAGCCGCAGAGAAAGCGGGAATCGTTATCAGCGGATTTAACGGGGATGCAGACTATTCCCTGGTCGATCCTTCCCATAAACAGAAGTATCTGGACTACCTGGCACAGTCCATAGCAGCGGCAAAGAAGATCAAAGCCCTGAGTGTGACCATTCACTCCAATGCCCTGGGCGACGGCGGCATTGTAGTGAATCACTACGATGATTTATCCGATACGGTGAAACTCTGTTCCATGTACGATATGCTCTTAGAATGTGCAAAGATGGCAGAGAAAGAGGAGATTAACCTGAATCTGGAGGCACTGAATATTACCACAGACCATGTGGGCAATTTCCTCAAATATACGCAGATGGGGGCAGAAATATGCAGACTGATCGGTTCTCCCAGGCTGAAAGTGCTCTATGATGTATATCATATGCAGATTAATGAGGGATGTATCTGCAATACCATCAGCAATTACAAAGATCAGATGGGCCATATCCATGTGGCAGACGCTCCGGGACGCCATGAGCCGGGTACAGGAGAGATCAACTACAAAAAAGTGATCCGTCATCTGGAGGAATGTGGATATACAGGATATGTGGGATACGAGCTGTTCCCCCTTCATGATACAAAAACAGCAGTAGAAGCCATTATGGAGTGGTGTTAAGGCACAAATAACCGTCTTGTTGTTTCAAGGCGGTTTTTTTTGTATTTTATGAACTGCACAGAAGCTGTATATTGTTTTTTTCAATGGTATCCATATAATTTTTTGGAGGCTTCTGGTCAGTAACCAGGGCGTGGAGGTCTTCAAAATTGAAGAAAGTAATGGGAGAAGTATTCCCGAATTTGCTGTGGTCAGCAAGGAGAATTACCTTGCGGCTGCACTGTACCACTTTTCTCTTGATCTCCGCTTCAAAAAATGTAGTATTGGTAAGGCCGTGTTCCAGGGTCACACCTGTGGCGGCCATATAGGCAGCCGTAGTGGTAATGCCTGATAAAGCTTCCAGTGCAGAGATACCCACATAGGAAGATGTGGAATGGTTGAAAAGCCCTCCCAGGGCGATGGTCTGCAGAGCCGGGTACTTGGAAGCTTCGTACATAGCGCTTAAGGAGTGGGTGACAATGGTGATTTTGTGCTTTTGGGCAAGATGGGGAATCATGCAGACCACCGTGGAGCCGGAATCCAGGAAAACAGTGTCACCGTCATTCACCAGTGCAGCGGCCATGCGTCCGATTTCCTCTTTCTCGTCACTGTTGCGGAATGCACGGACGGACATGGGCAGCGGTGCGCTTTCCGTCTTGGCGGACACTCCCCCGTATACTTTTCGTATGTGTCCCCGGCCAAGAAGTTCATTCAGGTCTCTGCGCACAGTATTAATGGATACCTGGAAATGTCCGGCCAGGTCGTCCAGAGACACTGTACCCTGATTTAAAATGTATTGTTCCATATTATTGATTCGTTCTAATCGCATGTTATCCACCTCTTGACCATATTATAACAATATATGGGATGAAAATGCAACAGTTTTGAGTAAGTTTTTGTGAAGTGTGAAAAATCTATGTTGCTTTATATGGCAGTATCTTAAAAAATCCTATTGCGATATTTCAGATTTTTAATGTGCCAAACAGCATTTTTGCCTGCTTAAAGCGCAATTTTAAGCGAAGATATGTGCGGCATTAAACTGTGATGTTGGCGATATTATAGAATTTTGCTTCAGGAAACATCAGAAATGAAGGAATTAACAGCTTCTTATCAGGCGGACAAGCTGGAATTTATCAAGAATCCGGTAATAATTTTGTCACAAGACAGTATTGGACAAGAAGTTGACTGACCTGCTAGAGCGTGTTTGAAAATTGTTTTATGTCAACCGTGCGTCACAGTTTGTACCCAAGGGTATGATATGGGAGATCTGCCGCAAAGTGGGGCGTATGGGTGGCGTGAATGAATTTTCAAACACGTCTAGTCCAGCCGGCCCGGAAACGCAGTGAGTACAGCGCCTTCTGCCAGATGGCTGACCGGGCCGGGGCAGATACTCTTGTCATTTATCTGTGTGACAGGGGCTATGCTTCTTATAATGTTTTTGCGCATGTGATTGAAAACAGTCTGGCTGAAATAATTTTAGAAAATATATCAAATATTCAATAAATCATCTGAACTGACATCTAAAATCTTTGAAATTACTTTTAGTTCTATGTCCGTTACAAAGCGCTGTCCGGACTCTATACGCTGAATCGCATTTTTATCCAAATCCAGACCTTGAATCTGAAGCATTTCGGCTAATTTCCGTTGAGAAGTCTTAGTAGGAAGTTTCTGACGTATTTCCTTTATCTTCAACCCACTGATATTATTTCTGCCATTTTCTAATTTGTTTTTATACATAATCATTTCCATTTTCTGCAAATTGACATTTACTGATTGTCATTTTCTTTATTATATGGTAAACTATGTTATATATTGACATTCACTAAATGTCAAATCTGCTATTTTCGCCGCAAAAAGCGACACTCCAATATCATATCCAGATCTCTGCTTGTTCCCAGGCATATTAATCTAGAGAGGTTTTAAGATGGTAGAATCCAGAAGTGAGCAGCTTTTTAACTCAGAGACCATTTGTTAATAAGTCCGGGGCAGTATAGATAAAAATATTTTTATATAAGGAGGTTTCTGAAAATGAAACGAATGAAGAAACACATGATAACCCTGTTAACCGTGATGCTGATGACGGCGGGCTTTGCAGTCAGCATTCAGGCGGCGCCAAAAGTTCCTAAAAGCCAGACGCATTATATGAAACCCACGCCGTGGACGAAGACGGGAGAAACAAGCGGGAGCATTGACGTAAAAGGAATGGGCAAATCCCAGAAAATTATAAAATCCTCTGTGAAAAGCTCTAACAAAAGTTGTGTGAAAATAGGTTATATTTCATCAGATTCGATTTCGTATACAGCGAAAAAGCCTGGCAAAGCGGTCATTTCTTTTAAAATTGGCAGTAAAAAATACCAGACCAAGATTTATGTAAAAAAGTATCAGAATCCAGCAAAATCGGTAGTGATCACAGGGGTGAAAAATGGGAGCCGGACTAATTTAGCCAGTCTTACCAATAAGAATACTTCGTCAAAGCAGCTGCATTTAAAGAAAACAGTAAAAAACCCTAAAGTACAAGTTACAGCGAGAAAAGGGTGGAAAATTCAGCAAATCTATTATCTCAATGGAGGGTTAGCGGATTGGGAAAGTGGAACGAAAAATTATAAAAAACCAGTTTCAAAAACAACTCTTAAAATATTTACGAAATCAAATAGAATGAAAACGAATGTAGGGGGGAATCGTATTAGAATCACATTTTTAAATACGAAGAGTGGAGATACAGTTGGAGTGTCCTATAATATTGATGTACAACCTCATAGTGAGATGATATCTTAGACAGATAAAAAACTCCAGTGGATAGGAGATTTTTAAAATGAAACACACGAAAAAACATATAATAGTATTCTTTATCTTTATGCTGGTGATGGCGGCTTTTACAGTCAATGCACAGGCGGCCTCGAAAATAAATCTGCGGAAAGCGCAGGTAAAACTGTCCAAAAGTTCATATAGTTATAATGGCAAGAGGAAAAAACCTGCTGTGACTCTGGTGTATCGCGGAAAGAAGTTGAAGGTAAAAAGAGATTATTCTATTATATATCCTGGGAACAGCAAAAATGTGGGAGCTTATACAGTTACCGTAAAAGGCAGAGGCCGATATAAAGGAAGGCTTCGAAAACAATATCGGATTGTACCAGCGGCAACAATGATTACTTCTGTTAAGACCCAGACAGACAGCAATACATGGACAGTATCATGGGAAAAGCGGACAAAGCAAGTCGATGGATATCAGCTGCGGTATTCTCCAGAACGGAGTATGAAAAGAGCTGTGAAAAAGACCGTAAAAGGCTGTTTAAAGACAAACGCCATCCTGGACAGCCTGAGTGGAGAATCTGCCTGTTATGTACAGGTTCGGACTTACCGGACTAACAAAGGGAGGAAATACTATTCAAGCTGGTCCCGTGCTGTGTGGGGAAACGACAGTGGGGAAATGGACAAGCCCCATGGAAAATTGTTGTTTATAGGAGAAAGCAGTGAGAATAT
>Ga0137308_101148_pt1 | contig 29675 bp, 30 predicted proteins | sample Inofrocosms_June_FD_97181 | JGI IMG/M metagenome (GOLD analysis project Ga0137308, IMG submission 97181) | Mouse cecal microbial communities from Vienna, Austria - N-Acetylneuraminic and N-Acetylglucosamine D2O microcosms_June | ecosystem: Host-associated > Mammals > Digestive system > Large...
TGGAAAAGAGCGGACTCTCTGCGGATAATATTCTGTATAGCCAAGACATGGATCGGACGGTGGCCGGCCAGCTCTCGGCCTCCCGCCGGCTTGCTGGCATCACCGCTGCCTACTTCTCGCTGGATCGGCTGTCTATGAACGCTGCCCCTACCCCGGCAGAGCAATATGCTGCCATGCTGCGGGAGAAATTCCCCGCCCTGGAGATCAAAAATGCCCTGCCGCTGCTGGCCTCCCTCCGGGCCATCAAGCAGCCGGAGGAGATTGACTGTATCCGCAGGGCCGGAGACGTGACCATTGCGGCCCTGCGGCACATGCTCCAAAGCGCCAAGCCCGGCGCTCCGCCAAGCTCATTACCGGCGACAGCGAGGTAAGTAAATATTACTATCACAGTGTCTCCCACTCTCTCGGCCTGGACACTCACGATCCCACAGACCGCAAGGTCTACGAGCCGGGCATGGTGATTACCTGCGAGCCTGGACTCTATGTGGCGGAGGAGGGCATCGGCATCCGTCTGGAGAACGATATATTGGTCACAGAGGGCGCACCGGAGGATTTGACCGGAGACCGCCTTCTCAGCATTGAGGAAATCGAACATCTAATGGAAAGATAGGCGAAAAGGCATAGAAAAGCAACCAGATAAATTGTAGCTATATTGCTTCTCCTCGGATCGATCTGAACTCCATATGATGATAGCAATATGGCGCTGCTGAAAACGTCCTATTATCAATCAAACGAGCAGACCTCCCACCTTGGCGGAGATCTGCTCGTTTGATATTTTGCCGTCATAGGAGTAGTTTCCACGCTGGCTCAGGGACCGGCTTGCTGTGATAGCGGTGGCGTACCGCCCAACTGCACCTTTCCGCGGTGGATGGATACACCTATTTGGAGCAGACCGGCTGGAGCAATTTCAACGAAGGCTGTGACCTCGAAGCCGCTGTGGAAGATTATTTTCGCAAGTTCGGCTGCTATCCCAGCGCCGTTCTGGCGGACAGGATCTACCAGACCCGCCGCAATAAAATCTTCTGCACCCAGCTCGGCATCCGGCTGTCCGGCCCGCCGCTGGGACGTTGGAAAGCCTCTGAGACTGACACCAAAATCAAGCGGCAGAGCTATCGGGATGCCTGTGAACGCAACGCCATTGAGGGACGAAACGGCAAAGACCGAATCTGCTCTCGTCAGCTTGGCCATGAATGCCAGCCTCCGGCTGGTGCGTTGGCTTGCACTCTTTTTCCGTTCTCTTCTGTGCTTGTTCCTATGTGTGGTTTTTTCAGCAGGCCCCATTATGAGGAGCTATAAATAGTAACGATCATTTCGAATCTTTCATCGACAAAATACAGAAAATATGTTATGCTTATAGCTGCATAAAAAAAACAATGAAGGGCGGTGAGCCTGTGGCTAAAAAGAACAAATATCAGTTTAGTAGTAAGATTCATATATATCGAGCCACAAAAAGGATGACGCAACAAGAGCTTGCCGATTTGGTGGGTGTATCAAGGCAGACAATTATGCAGCTTGAACGAAATCGTTATAATCCCTCCATGCTGCTTGCATACAGTATAGCAAAAGTGTTTGGAGTTACGATTGAAGATTTATTTGACTTTGAGGAGGAATGTTAAATGATTGAATGGTTGACTCGCTTATTTGACAACAGAACCTTTATGCGAATAAATGCAGTTTTTGGTTTCCTGTTTTTAGGTTTTTTCCTATTCTTCTATTTTTCGAAAGAGGGAAGAGATGAAAGAGGACGAGGACTGGTCGCTACGGCTTCGCTGATTTCTTATGTCGTGTTGTTCTTCCTCTTGAATATTTTCGCATTTTTAGTGCCGTGGGCTATGGATAACATCGTCCGGTTATCAAATGGGATACAGACAGTTTATACCCTGTTTCTTTTAACGACTGATATTGCATTGCTGATTTTAAGGAAAATCAGATAACGTACACTTCACATCATCTTAAGCCATGCTCTTGATCCCCTGAATGAGAATGGTATTTTCTTTCCTTTTATGTATAAAACGCCCAACATTTATATGAAAATAATTTATATTATATACATAAGTGGCTTACGCTTCACAGCGATATAGTAGGATATATCATAGTGAACACTGATGCTTAAAAAGGGCGGCGGCATTTTGGCTGCCGCCCTTTTGATTCCCCACCGGCAAGGACAGGCGAAGCTGTCAACAGCAGCCCACAGCGGCGTTCATGTTACTATTGACTGTCTCGGCCGGCTTAGCTGATTGTGGTAAATTCTGCAAAAAAGAAAACGTGTTGTCCAGATTTTGCCTGTGCCAATTGATCGACTTCCAGCTCTCAGTAGCTGCGAATACTCCGACATTCAGAAAAGTGTTTCCTGTTGCAACTGTCCCAGAGGTACGAAATTCACTCCAGTCTTTTTTATGCACTGAGAGGCGTATGGCGTCCGTATCTGTTGTGACGGAGACTTCATAATTCAATGTTTTTTCGACCTCGGTAATCTTTACAGACCGGAGTGTATCATAAGGGATTTGCAATGCAATTTTTTTCTTCGGAAACATACCTGCACCAAAGATCGTTTGGAGGGGCAGAAAAACAATTTCTTTTTCACACAGCTGCATGATGTAATATTCCAAAGTAAAAAAATTGGATAACTTGCTGCATAAAGAATCGTCGGGTGCATACTTTACAACGATACAGGCATGCTCTTTGGGTTCAAACCCTAATTCTTTAATGATTTTGCTGACATTTTTTTCGCTTGCCATTAATATATAGCTCCTTTCATATTTTGACAAACTTTCTTATCTCCCATACACTGCCGTCAACTTAAGCGCATCATCAAAAATCGCAACTGGAAACGACGCTTTCAACCCTGCATTGACGCTTGATTTTAATGCCACTCTATCAATATTTCCCATCCGCTCTTAAGTTGACGGAGAGATTGCCCATATTATAAACTATTCCATTCTAAATGTAAAGTATTTTTTACTATTCGATATAAAAATATTACTGAACAGTAACTAGTGGTACATCCGGCCAGAAAACAGACCATATCCCGGGCGGAATTTCCGCATGGTTTCGTTGTCGTCCTTGACGGGCGTCAGCCCGCCTGCGTCCTCCGCCTTGCCATGCGAAAATTCCGCTCCGACCTCTGGTCCGCTTTCTGACCGGATGCACCACTAGGTCGCACTCACTGTGTCACAAGTCAGTCAAGGCACCGGCTACGCCTCGCCTACGGCGACCTTGACAACCTTGTGCCGCAGCGCTTTTGAGTACTCAAGAGGGGCTAGTCTCTCTTGAGCTCATGCCTAAGTTTACTCTGTGAGGGTGGCCGCTGGGCATGACCGTATGCAAATAATCTCTCCACCGACGCAATCCGAAGAGCAATTTTTACCAGGATCGCTTTATTGTGCAGAGAGAATACAAACCCAACGTACAGCAGCCTGAAATATATTGCCCCTAAAATCACCGAAATATCGACCTGATTCTGTCAGAGAATTGTGCCAATATTTTGATGCTTTTAGGGGCTTATCAGCAATCAAACAGTTGTAAGAGGTTATCTTTTTGAAACCCTGTGTGCAAGCCTAAATTTTATTGATTGCAACATCCAAGCATCGGGGGGCAATATCACTGAGTATTGATCCTTTCCCTAAGACGGACAAAATCCTGATCGTTTGGCAAGATGTTTTCAAATTCTTTTAATTCTGCCTCTGCTTTTGCTATCTGCCCATGCACAATCAAATACTCTATCCAGACTTTTTTTAAATAAATAAAACCGTTTGTATCCCCCGCTAATGCAGCCAAATTTTGTCCCATTAAATAGTAGGCCTCTTCATCTTCTGTTGCAATCTCAATATCATTTTTTATAACAAACTGTTTCCACGCCTGTTCGTAGTTTCTCTGCATCATCAGTCCGACCATTTCAGGAAGCGAAAAGGCCAATGTCATGCTGACACCCCTAAATACCGGTTCTGTCAACAGATGATGCTCCAGCCACTTTCCTTTTTCCAGCTTTTTCACCAGGCCAGGCCTGTCTCTCCGCAAATTCCAAAGAAACGAAAACACTTCATGGTCCGGCAGTAATAAGGCTGCGATTTCTGCGGAAAGCTCCGCTCCCCGCACCGATTCACACCCATTGGGGCTGCGAATCCAGCCCAGGACCATTTGCCGTATCTGGGCGGCCAGTTCCATCACCATCGGACTGGCACTTTGAAAAATTTCCGCTGTGCCCTCCCCCACCAGCAACTCCCGAATCCATTTCATTTTTGCAAGGGCAGACATTTTTGCGTTTAGAATCACAGAAAGAGAATCCTTACATGCATTGGCGTGAACAGCGTTTATGAAATCAGTATTCTGCTTACTGACCGGCCCATAGGGCTTCAAAAAATCCAGCATCGCTCTGCGGAGAATTCGGTCACAGTTACTGCGATCAGGATTAAAAACATATGACGTGGATTTTGGCGACATATAGTACCGATGTAAGACCTTTCCCAATATCCCGGCCCGCCTGGCATCCCGGAACGCCCGCATAGTAAAAAATGTATCATTGCCGTATACCTTTGGCATTTCCGGCGATGTGGTATCCAAAACAGTATTCCTTAGCGTTTTTCCTTTGAACAGTTTCCCCCATACTGTCCGCATAAACTGATGGTATATTGGGAAAAAAGACTCAAAACGGTTTCCTTCTAATATCATAGTTTGGTGAAGCACTCGCTTCCCCAGCAGCACATTATCTTCCGCACGGACAATATCATTTCCGCATGCGGCGATATCCAGTTGGTTCTGCTCCATAAATGCAAGCATATCGGACAAAAAAGTCAGGGAATACTCATCGTCTGCATCCAACAAGCAGAAATAGTCCTCTTCACCAATGTTATGCGGCAAATAAATGACCTCTTTGTTGATATCCCAGACATGATTTTTCTGATTAAAAAATGGTTTCACCCGCGCATCCTGTCTTGCGTATTTCTCAACTATTTTTCGTGTTTCACCGTTGTCCGTGGAACCATTATCAATCAAATAGTATTCAAATTGCCCATATGTTTGATTCAATATACTGTCCGCTGCCCGCGCTAGAGTTTTTGAGGCATTATAGGCTGTTGTCTGAATATATATCATGAGAATCTTCCCTCCACATCTTCTTTTCGCATAAAGCAGTCGGAAACAATGCAGCAACGACTGGGGGACAGCTGCCATGCTGTAAAAAGCCGCCGCGCCGCCTGAGCCGCCCCAACAGAGCATACAACCACATGGACATCCGGATAATGGGCGATCATCTCCGGCCTTTGATATGGAAATCCGAAAACCATTCCATCCCGAAAGCTGTCAAATACCGCAATTAACTGTGCCTGGGGATAGCGGGTCTCAATATAGTTTTTCCAGTATCCCAGGTTGTTTTCGCTGATCCCCCAAAAGGCATACCTGACAGGCTTGTCCTGCCTCCAGTATTTTTGGGCATACTCGTCAAATCTCTTTCCGTTGGTGTGCGTCACAGCGTGGGAGGGCTGGTATGCATTCTCAATCCGGCGCGTCTGGAACCAATACGTCAATTCCTGCTCCATCCTGTGCAATGCAGGCTCGGAGACACTGCCCTGGAGCCGGCCGAGCGCATGCTCCACCAGCAGCCTCTTAGCCGGTTCGATATCGGGAACATCAGGGAACCAATTAATTTCGTGATAACGATCCTTCCCATAGATCGGAAGATATCTCTCAATGAAGGAAAATCTGCCGTCTATGTTGTCCTTGGCCAGAACGACCGGAATCCCCAAAGCCGTCAGCGGAAGCGCCACGTGCAGTCTTGATGTAACGGCGATCCTTGCGTTCTCCTGATAGTACCTATACCTTTCGGATACAAACGCGAACATTCCCCTGTAATCTTCAACAGCGGACGGTTCAAAATAATATTGCTGTGTGGAAAATTGGCAATTTTCTAAAAGCGTGGCCGGAATATACGGCAACAAGGCGTACGGCGCGTCCACAAAGAGTGTCTTGTCCCCCAGGCGGTCCCCACGCTTTGGCAGGATCGCCGTCATACAGCCGTTGATATAGGCGGGAATGTGGTGCGCTGTCAGCATAGTATACGTGACCTCATCCCGGCAACCGACAGGTCCATGCTCTGCCAGGTAGGAATGGTTGTATGCATCCGCCAAAAACTGGTCGATCTCCATAAACCTGTCCACTGTGGACAATGTAACCGCAAAGAAGACAGGTTTGATTTTTGGGGAAATCGCAATTTTTCCATGGGAGACAAAATCAATAATCGAGTAACAAAATGGAAAAACAACAGGTTCCCCATCGTATTCCGCTATATCCCGAAATCCCAAGCGTATAATATCGCTTTCCGGCACATTCATCAGCCGCAGCAGGCGCTCCGCCGCCATAAATTGGAGATAATCCCCAATATTCACGCTCGTTCTGCCTGTATCCTTAAAGTTTGCGTATTTCATATGAATCTTTAACATTCCCGCACGAACAGATATATCGTGTCAGTGGCATCCAGTGGGTCCGGCTCCCTTTTGGCTAACCGGAACCCACACGTATTCATGATATGCAGGATTCTCTTTTCTGTTAGATCACTGACATATCCCGATGCCCTCCTCGCGTCTTGATTCGGAAAACGGTCCTTCGTCATATAGGACAGGATGACCTTTTTCCCGCTCTTGCGGCAAGCATGCAGGAGTAGCGCCTCTGCCGTTACCAAAAATTCCAGAACGCCGTTCAATACGGACACGTCCACATCTAAATCAGGGAAGCTCCCCGTATTCAAATCGCAAACAATGGTTTCCTCAAACCGCTTCAGATAATCTACCGGATAATAGGCTGCATCCTGAGGCAAAAACGTCTTTAAATACATCTGTCCCGCGCCATAGTCGGCCACAGAGCGGTCATCCGCATCCAGCCATTGTGAAAATAATTCAACGCTGGGCCGCATCAGGCTCCAGTCAATGCTGTCCTCCAGATCCGCCCAGACAGTATTGGAGGGAATGAAAACGGCGTAGGATATGATCTGTTCTTCAGAAAATCCGTGTTCCAGCAGCAATGCCTTTATTTCGTCAAAATAGATATTTGTTGCGATGACAATATTGGCATCCTGATATTGACTGGTTACGACCTGCGGCGTAATGACAGGTTTCCCAACGGCGCGTTGTTTCTCCTGTGCATTTTTATCTGCAAAGATATAGCGGATTCCCTGTTGATCGAGCCATCGTGAAATCTCCATGCCGATTGTACCCATGCCATATAGAACCAGACGCCGCCGCGTCAAAACCGTCTTTAATCCCTGCGGGTTCTCCACCCTGACCGTCATATAGCCCACACTCCTCGCTGCTCTATGGTTTTTCAAGCAAATACGCCACGTGTACCGCGTCAAAAGGATCCTGCTTGCTTGCGGCCAGCCGGAATCCTTTCGCTTCAAAGGCGCTGATCAGTTGCTTTTCCGTGTAATCATTGTTATAGTTGATGCTCCTGCGGACTTGGATATCAGGTAATCTGTCAAGGGGCACATAAGAAAGAATAATAGACTTTTCTGTGCGGGTGCATAGATGATGGATCACTGTCTCCGGATTGCGGAAGCTCATCAACATAGCCAGGCAGGAGGAGACATCCGCGCGAAACGCCGGATCCGTTCCAGAGAAGTCTGCATAGGGCACGTTTTCATGAAAGCGAATGTAGTCCGGCGCCTCATAGCGCATGCTTTGCGGCAAAAAATCTCTTAAAAAATTTTTCTCAAAGCTGTAATCCGCAACAGATTTTACAGATGGATCAATCCAGGCGGCAAAGATTTCCGCCCGCTTCCGGACATTTTCCCAGTCCACAGACGCCTCCAGCTCAGACCAGTCTACCTTCTCCGGCCAGAAGTCAATGTAGGACAAAATCCGGCTTTCATCAACCCCCATATCTATCAGCCGCGCCCGGATTTCATCCTGATAGTTGATGGATGCCGTCACGATATAGGCCTTTGGACAGACCTCCGTCAGCTGTTCCGGGTAAATAGCGGTTTGACCGCTCTCCTTCTGCCCGGCATTTTTGTCACAGAATATGTAAGAAATTCTGTTCTGACCGCACCACTCCCCTATCAGCCGTCCCACATATCCCATGCCGTATATGACAAGCGGAACGGACGATAGCTGCGCAATCAACTCGTCAGCATTCTTCGGACTCAACTGCATTTGCTTTCACCAGCTCTTTCAAAAAGGAAAAATGTCATTGTGCTATTTCCAGCATAGTGATATTGCTCGCCTCTCAAATGAAAGCGATTGAAGGCAAATCTATCCACGATCTCTTGTTTTGTAAGATCGCTGACCATACCGGAATACCTCCGTAGGCGAATATCCGGAAAGCCTTCCAGCGTAATCGCCGTGAATAGCGATAATTTTTGGGTATGTTTGCAAATATTGTCTATCAATTCATATGGTGCGCCAGTATACATTACCATCGCAAAACAAACGGAAAGCTCCGCATAAATATCCGGATATTCTCTTTTGGCGAAATCACAGACCATGGTATGCCCGCCTCTGTCCACATAATCAATCGGATAGTACACAGCATTCTCAGGCAAGTATTTTTTTATTGGAAAGCCCTCTCCCGCACTATAATCCACGACTGTCTGGATATCATCCGGTATCCAGACCCACGTTGATATCATCTTGCATCTTTGCCGCATACGCTCCCAATCAACAAGACCATTGACCTCCAAGTCTTGTATTGTGATTTGACTGGGCATAAAAATAAATGGCGGAAGGATTCTTTCTTTTGCTATTCCCAGCCGCAGCAAGTCTTCCGTAATTTCATTTACGTATGCAATAGAAGATATCGCAATATTTGCCGTTGGACATTCCCGCAGAATTCTTTGCGGAGGAACCACCTTCGCGGGATCATAGCGTGACAATTTATCCGTTGATTGATCCGAAATCAGATAACTGATCCTGTGTTCTGAGCACCATTCGGCAATTCTCTTTCCAGTGTCTCCCATGCCATATAGAATCAATGGTTTTGCGCTTAAAAAACGAATTAGCTCATCGGGATGATCTGGTCTAATAATCATGTCGCATCTCCTGCGTTACCGCGTTTTTCAAACAAGAAAAGCGTTATCATCGAATTGCCAGACGTGTCGCGCCGCTTATCTCTTAATACATATTCCTGACCGGCAAACATATCAATGATTTGCGCCTCTGTAAAGTCCTGACAAAATCCTAACTTTCGCCTGGTATCAATATTCGGCATTTCCTCCAAAGTTATAAACGAGAAAATGATCTGGCGGTCCGTATGCCCGCATATGTGGTCAACCAATTCCTTCGCTGGCTCAACATACATCAGAACTCCTGCGCAGACAGATAATTCAGCATGGATATTGGGAAATTCCTGCTTATTAAAGTCGCAAATAATCGTATGATCGCCTCGATCAATAAAATCAATGGGATAATAGTTTGCCGCTTCCGGCAGCAGCGCTTTGATAAATTTGTGTCCAGCGCCATAGTCCGCCACTGACTTCACATTGTTCGGAATCCAACCCCACTCCGCAATCATCTGAAATCGTTTGCGCATGAGCTCCCAATCAGCACGGCCATCATCTTCTATAGCGCGCCAATCCACTTCATCGGGCATAAAAATATATGGTTGCAAAATCCGCTCACTTTCTATGCCTAAGCGCAATAAATCTTCCATAATCTCATCCCTGTATGCAATGGATGTGATGGCAATGTTTGCGGCCGGATAACTGCGGACAATATCCTGCGGCGCAACATACACACTGCTCAAATTTTTTTGCAAATCTGCATTTTTATCCGACCACAAATAAGGAATGTCATAATCGCCGCACCATTGCGCAATACGCCGTCCCGTATCACCCATACCGTACAGGATTAGGGGCCTTGACTTCAATAATTCCGCCAATTCGCTTGGATTTTCAGGTTTAATAATCACTTTGAATCTCCTTTTTGATTACATGATATTCTGCCGCTCCAAAAAAGCCGCCAACAGTTTTTGGCCTTCCGCGTTCAGAAACGGATTGATATCCGGTGAGCTTGATGGAGGCACAAAGAAATCCGATGATGCGATAAAGCTTGCGTCAATCCATCGGTAAGAATGCCCGTCTAAAAAGGAAATCAATTGCTTTACGACGCCAGCATATTTCTCCGTAAATTCTTTTCCGCATATGCTCTCTCCGCGCTGATAATCTACCGGCGGAAACAGCAGATGTAAGCAGACAAGCAAAAGGGGCCAATTTACGCCATGAAGTATACCACCCAGAAAGCATCTCAGACAGCATCTGTCAAGGACTTCGCAAGTGGCATAGCCATCCTTGACAGATGCCGCCTGAGACGCAAAAGGGTAATCAAGTCTGACAATCCGATGGATTGCCAGACTTCTGGCAACTTTTGACCACAATTTCTTGAAACCCATATAAATGGGATACTAATGCTAAGTGGTATACCGCAGGTGGCGCAAATTGGCCCATCTCTCGTGGCGAAAAATGGTACACCCTTCTGTCTGTTTACAGCAGAATCACGGGAACACCTTTTTCCTTCATTCGACTCAGAATTTTTCTGGTATATACGACACTTTCATCATCTTCGCGCAGATGGTACATGTACTTCAGCTTGTATACCCGCCTGCACGCCTCCGGCGTATTCTCCGCCTTTGTTGGACTACTTCCCCGCAGGCTGCGCTCCAAACGGTCACGCACCTTCTGCAGATACTGCCGGATTTCCCCATCCTCTGGAGCAAGCGCCGCCAGCTGATCGACAAATCGTTCATGCTGCCGGTAATTCTGCGGTCCCATCATCAGCGGCGCATACGGCGACAAAGAGGATATTTCCATCATCATGACTATGCACCGGGGCGGTCCATTTTGTACGCGCAGGCACACATTGACCGCATGATAATATATCGCAGGATAAAACCCCGGCAGGGTATAGACTTTACATATTCCTTTACCGATCTGCTCATTTAAAAATTCGCCAAGAGGCGGCAGTATAGCTTTGTCAAGTATGTAGGATGACAGAACGCAACAACCAAAAAGAAGGGCATACTCCGATGCGGGCCGTTTCAAATCCTCTACAAGTTCCCGATAATCATTAAAGGGAAAATCCAGGTTAAAATAATCTGAGCCCTCCTTCCGCCCAGACGCCCTTAACTGCTCTAAAATTGCCCCGCCATTTTCTACGGGGCAGAGAAAAATATGCTTTCCAGCGTATCTCTCCGCCTCTGAAAAACTCAGAACTGCACAGTTTTCAAACAAAGAGCCCTGTTTTTGGACATTATTGTCTACAAAGTAAACATCTGACAAATGATAGTATTTTAATATCCATAGTAAATTTCCGCCCCGAATACCAGCGCCAAATATGAAAATTCTGGATTCACACAGCATATCCAGATGTTCTTTTATAAAGTTTTCTAAATATGTGAAATAGGATTTCTGTATCGTCTGTATTGGTGCGCTCATTAACAGCCATCTCCCTGCAATACGACTTCAACAATCTTTTTTACGGTTGCGAAGTTTTCAGCCTCGATCAGTTGCTCATCAATGCGGATATCAAACTCTGTCTCCAGTTCCGTGATCAGGTCAAACAAATCCACTGATGTTAAGATACCGCTGTCGATCAGCTCCGTTTCTGGTCCAATCTGTACAAATGGACAAATTTGAGCGATGATTTTCAACACCAATTCCACTTTATCCATGAAAAAGCTCCTCCATGATTGCCCTACGGTCTATTTTCCCATTTGCCGTGCGGGGAACAGCGGCGGTTGCCCTGATGATTCCCGGCAGCATATAATGCGGCAATTCTTCCTTCAAATAGTCATACAGTTTTTGAAGCTCCACCGTCTCAGGGGCCACCGCCAGGCATATTTTCCCGTGTTTTTGATCATATAGCGCAGCGCAGGCGGACACTGCCGCAAATGCTGCCGCCGCCGCCTCGATCTCTCCCAGCTCGATCCGATACCCCTTATGCTTAATTTGAAAATTCTTCCTTCCGTTCCAGCAGAGCTCCTGCCGCTCGTTAAAACAGCCGAGGTCGCCCGTCTTATAAATGATGTCTCGATAATCGCTGTGCAGCGGATTTTGGATAAACGCACGGTCTGTCATCGCCATGTCGCCATAGTAGCCATGGGACAGACAGGAACCTCGCACACATATCTCCCCTACTTCACGGCCCTCTACCGGCTTCCCTTCCTCGTTGAGAACCAGGATATCAATATTCCGGCAGGCCGTCCCGATTGGCAGCGGTTCATTATCTGCAAATTCCCGATCCACAATGTAATAGGCAAAAATATTTGCGATTTCCGTGGGACCAAAACAATTGGCATACAGAACATCCGGCAGAGCCCTGCGCCATATATTCAGCTGCTTGTTCGGCATAGCCTCTCCCGCAAACAGTACCTTCTCCAGATATTTGGGCGGACACTTCTCCAGCAGTCCCAAATTCGCAATGGTGCATAGTGGAAAGGGGACCCAGAAAATCGTATTGACTCACTTTTCATTCAAAAGCTCTACCAATTTTCGCGGCGACATAAACATTTTTTTCGGAATGTATACCGTTGTACACCCCTGCTTCATGGTAGAATAGAGTTCAGAAATCGACATATCAAAGAACAGCGGCGTCTGCGCCCCATAAGTCGTGCGGCTGTCAATATGAAATGTTTCCGAATACCATTCGGTGTAGTCGATCACCGCCCTATGGCTTACGCAGACTCCTTTTGGTATCCCAGTGGAACCGCTGGTAAACAGAACGTACAAGAGGTCCGTATCAATTTGTCTCTTTTCTGCTTTTGCCAAGGCGGCCTCATCGGTTTCCCGGTTCTTCAGGTCTTGAAAGAAATAGATTTTCTCTTTGCTTGCTCCCGCTTGCAGCAAGAGCTCGTAAACGCCGCCTTGCGCAGCATCATCGGTAATAATCATTTCCGGGTTAAGCGCGTCAAGTATTTTACGCAGCCGCATTTTAGGCATCTCGATATCAATTGGAACATAAAAATTGCCTGAATATGCTGCCGCCACAAAGGAAATCACCGCGTTCAGCTTGCCAATCGCCGCGACTGCGACAGGCTTACGGAACAGGCCCCGGCTTATTATGGCTGTCGCTATTCTCCTTGCCTGTTCCCGCAGAACACGAAAGGTTATGGCTTTGTCTTCATAACAGAACGCAGCTTTTTCCGGAAATATTTGAACTGTTTTGTCCAGGTACTCCGTTACATTTTTAATCATTGCAAGCCTCATTTCGGAACAGGTACACCATACATGCGTGATTCACTGGGTCGGGGACCTTTTTCTCCAATCGAAACCCGTTCGATGACATCCGGTCAACAATCTGCTTCTCGCTGAGATCGCTGACATACGCAGATGCCCTCCGCCCGTCAATATCCGAAAAATGATCAACCCCCAGGTAAGAAAGAATAACCATTTTGCCTGTGTGCGTGCAGACATGATCCAGCAAAGCCTCTGCCGTGTCAATAAACTCCAAAACGCCGGAGCAAACCGCTGCGTCAGCCTGGATCTCCGGGAACACGCCCGAATTCAGATCGCACAGGATTGTCTGCTCATTTCTGCGAATATAATCCACCGGAAAATACACGACATCCGGAGCCAAGTATTCCTGCAAGTACATTTTTCCGGCTCCGTAATCCACAACAGAGCGGACATCCTCAGGAATCCATTCGGAAAACATCTCCACCCGGAAGCGCATCAAATCCCAGTCAATATTACCGTCCAGATCCGCCCACAGGATATGATCAGGCATGAACAGCTTATAGGACAGTAACCGCTCGTCGGGAATCCCCATCTGCGCCAGCTCCCGCCGTATCTCCTCAAAATAAATGATGGATGCGATTACAATATTGGCGTCACGACACTGCTCCGCCAATTGCCTGGGATGGATGACTGTTTTGTCCGTTTCCCTTTGCTTTGTTTCCGCGTTTTTGTCGGCAAATACATACGAAATCCGATTCTCGTCGCACCACTTGGCAATGCGCAGCCCAGCGCCGCCCATACCGTACAGGACAAGGGGGGCGGATTGCAGCGTGAGCGCCAACTGATCCGCCTTTTCGGGACGAATGACCATGGAATACCTCCCCGTGCTATTTTTTACAAAATAGATATATAGTATCAATTCGGTTTGCGGGATCTGGCTGGACCTCCCGCAGTTCAAATCCATGCCTCCCAAGCATTGTCCGAATATCCCTATCTGTGAGATCACTGATATACCCGGACGCGCGCCTGCCCTCTACATCACGAAAGGTCTCCAGCAAGACATAGGACAAAATAATCCTGTCGGAAGTGCGCATACAGATGTGCTCTAAAAGCTCCTTTGCGCCAGCAATAAAAACCAGCGTTGCGGTACACACGGAAACATCTGTTTTCAACTCGGGCAGCATATCCTGATCGAAATCACAGATAATCGTGTCTTCGGATCGCTTCACGTAATCAATTGGATAGTACGCGATAGATGGGTCCAACAGCCGCCGTAATCCAAGCTTTCCCGCGCCATAATCCGCAACAGAACGCACGCCTGCCGGTATCCATCCTGCAATCATCTCTATCCTGCCGGTGTGCATCCCCCACACGGTTGCGTGTTCCAACTCTCTCCATGTGATCTGCTTTGGAAGAAACATCTGATAGGGGATGATATTCTCTCTGCGAATTCCAAGGGCCATGAGCTTCTCCAGTATTTCGTTGTGATACAAAATCGACGAGATCACAATATTTGCATCAGGAAAATTTTCCGCTAATTGCGCTGGCGTTATAATTTGCTTATCTGTGGTACTCTGCTTTTTCTCTGCATCCCGATCCGCTAAAATGTACGCAATCCCATTTTCATCGCACCATCGGGCTATGCTGGCCCCCAATCCGCCGAAGCCATACAGGACGAGCGGCTTCTTGTGCAGGAGGGAGATCAATTTTTTCGGTTCCTGGGGCCTTACCACCACATGGATCACTTCTTTCTCATTAGCTCCGTAACCAAAGAAGCGATATCCTCAATCTTTGAGAAATGTTCTCTGGTGATCGCTTCGCCAGGCACTTCAATATCATATTTGTCCTCCAGAGCTATCAAAAGTGCAAAAATCTCCAGAGAGGTTAGGACGCCCTCCTCCAGCAGCCGGGTCTCCGCCTTTACTTCTACGTAAGGATTGATCTCCTCAATCAATTGCCGCACTTCCTCACATAGCGTATTCATGTCCGTTCCACCTGCTCTCCGGCCGGATAACGCTTTACATCCTGGTCTACGCCAATCCCGCAGCAGTATTGACAACCTGGATTGAACTCTGTATCTCTCATTTCCAGCAGACGCTCCCTCTTCTCCTCCAGCGCCAGCCGCTCATCTGTTAAATCAAGCGTCAGAATGTCCTCCAGAGGCTGTGCGCCGATACTATACCGGCAATACGGCATCGCGCACACAGTCAGCAAATTTCCATAGATAACGAACGGGCGGCGGTCCGGACGGCCATTTGCGCACTTCATGAATTGCTTCTGTGCTGCTTCCCGGCTGATTTTTTCCTTCCTGGGGGACCAGTCGATCCAGCCGTTCATATGTGCGTCCTCTCCATAGTATTTGCGCACCTGGTATCTGACGCCCCGCTGCTTGCATCGCTCCACATTCCGCTCCACATTGGTAGAGATATTAGGCCCATAGTTGTCAATAAAAAAGGTCAGCTTGCTGGATTTTGCCATAACAGACAGGAGTTCGTCGGAAAACAGCACTGTGCCGTTGGTTTGGAAGTCCAGGCGGCCAAATTTTTCCTGGCGCTCCAAAAGGAATTCGCACAGGTCCACAATATTCCTGTGAAGGATGGCTTCTCCACCTGTAAGCGTAATCACATCAATCCGCTCGACCAGGTCAAACAAGGCCAGAAGACTTTGTCTAATCTGGTCGTACTCATAGTCGAAAGCCCGTCCCAGTTCATAAATCTTAGGAATATACGCTCCGCATTTTTCACAGCGCAGCGTGCATCGCCATGTGAGATGAATTGCTACCCGGCGGATCGAAAGGTCATCCATTTTTCTTCACCTGCTCTCCTGGAACAAATCGTTCCATATTTTCATATATGCCCATGCCGTTGCACCATGCGCATCCCGGATTAAACTCAGCCTCGCACATTTCACGCAGACGGCTCCCTTTTTCCTCCAGGGACATGCCGCTGTCTCCAAGGTCTATCCCCAGCACATCGCTGGCCGGAACGGCTCCAATGCGGTAGCCGCAGTAGGGCGTCGCACAAAACACCAACATATGCCCAAAGATTGTAAATAATCTGCCCCCAGGGCGCCCGGCCGCGCATTTTCGGGAGTGCTCCCTGGCCTTTTCGTCGCTCAGCCGTTCCGGAAGGATGCTCCGGTCAACCCAGCCGCCCATATGGGCATTTTCGCCGAAATACGTGCGTACCGTATACCGCACGCCGAATTCCGCGCACTGCTGCTGAATCCTCCGAACTTTTGAGGATATCTGCGGCCCATAGTTATCCACAAAGAGCGTATATTTTTCAAACTCTGCCATGCTCCGCAGCACTGGATCCGGAATTTCCAGAGAGCCATTTGTAAATACCTCCAGCTTGGAAAAGGATTTCTCATAGCTTCGGAGATAATCAAGCAATTCCGCCAAATCCGGATAGAGCATTGGTTCTCCGCCTGTAATAGAGATCAGGCGCACCTGATCGGTCAAGGCGAAATAGGTGCGGAAACTGTTTTTGATTTCCGTTATCGGATATTCTGGAACGTTGCCCAGTTCATAGAGCTTTGGGATGTAGACCGCACACATTTTGCAGCGGAGATTGCACCGTGCCGTTACATGACACGACACCCTATCCATGGTTAATTTTTTCATAATCCCTCTCTCAGCCTGTTTTTCAGGACCTGTCTGTCGATCTTCCCATTCTGATTCAGCGGCAGCGCATTTTCCGCCGTAATCAAGCCCGGCAGCATATATCGCGGCAGACGCTGCTTCAAATGTGCATAAAGCTCCTTTTTATCAAGCTCCGCCGGCGATGCACAGAGCACGATCCGCCGGCGCTCCTCATCGTATATTGCGCAGCAACTTTCCACCTCCGGAGCGGAGGCGGCCACCGTTTCGATCTCCCCTAATTCGATGCGGTACCCCTGGTGCTTGATCTGATGGTCCTTTCGCCCGATGAAGACCAACTCGTCCCGCTCGTTATACCGCACCAAATCTCCTGTCCGATAGATCTTTTCGGGATATTTATCGTTCAGCGGATTTTGTACGAACGCCGCTTGTGTTCTGACAGGATCGCCATAGTAGCCGTGAGCCAAGCAACTGCCCCGCACACACAGCTCCCCAATCTCTCCCCTGGCAACCGGCAGGTCTTTTTCATTCAATACCAAAACCCCGGTATTCTTACATGCTCTGCCAATCGGCAGGCTTTCCATCTCATCAAATTCCCGATCTACAATATAGCAGGTGCAATCGACTGTAATCTCGGTAGGTCCATACAGGTTGGCATACAGCGCATCCGGAACATGCTTCCGCCAAGCGTTCAGCACTCTAACCGGCATGACCTCTCCCGCAAACAGGATCTTCTGTAGACAACTTGGCGGAGCCTTTTCCAGAGCCTTTGAACTAGCCGCCACGGCCATAGCGGATGGAACCCAGAATATCGTGTTGATTCTCTCCTCGTTCAAATACCTGCATACCCTCATGCCTGACAGGAAAATATCTTCCGGCATGATAACGGTTTCGCAGCCGTTGGTTATGGCGCTGTAAATGTCAAGCACTGAATTATCGAAGCAGAAGGGAGCCTGATTTCCAAACACCGTGTTTTCATCGAAAGAAAATGTATCTGTCAGCCAATCGACGTAGTCAATAACAGCGCGATGCGTCACAATTACGCCCTTGGGATTCCCTGTCGAGCCAGATGTAAACATAACATAAAGAATATCCGTATCAATGACTGCGTCAAGAATATCGCGCAGGTCGTCATTTTCCGGAGGAATTTGCTCCAGCCGATCCACTAAAATCACAGGATAGGCAGAAACGTCCTTTTGATGGCGGGTATCTGTGACGATCAGGGCAGGGGCCAGAACATTCATGATCGTGTCCAACCGCTCTTTGGGCATGGCTGTATCCAGAGGCGAATAATAATTTCCGCTGTACGCCGCCCCCATAAACGCTTCGACGCAGTGCGTTCCCTTGGGCAGATAAATGCCGATGGGCTGCTTGACCGCCCCGTTTAATTTCTGATGGATTATGTGAGCCATGCTGCGGGCGCGGTTGTCCAGCCCGGCAAACGTGACGCTCTCATGCTGATCGCGAAAAGCAACTTTATCAGGAAACCGGGCCGCTATTTTCTGCAAGCGGCGCACAACCGTATTTATCACGATAACATCTCCCGCTGATTTAGATATTTCCTGAGCGATGCGTTCTTACTCAGGAATTGCATAATTTTTTCCCGCCCAGAGTACCGGCAAGTCTCATCAATAGTATTTGGCGCCGCGAAATCGTCCAAATCAAGCAGATAGCTGGCGTCAACAACCTCATACCGGAGTCCCTCCCGCTCCAGGGAGGCATACAGCTTTTCAAAATTTGTCTCGTATAGCGCCTTGAAATCCCCGCCGAACAGCGCTTCCCCCTGCCAATAATTGACCGGAGGAATGTAAAGGATGACTGGAATTCCTTCTTCATTCATCATTTTAATTGTTTTCTTGAGGTAAGTCACTCCCTCCGCCGTCTCTCGATACCGAAATAAATAATTGATCTGCATATAAAGTTTTTCGCTTTTCTGGCTGGCCTTATCATGAAAGGATGCAAACGCTTCCAGCTGAAAGCGGTCGAAACGCTCCTGAGCCAGATCCGCATATGCGGCAAATTCAGGGTTCGGAGTCTCCAAGGTTTTTACCAGGGCGCGGATCAGCTCCGGATGCTGGGTCCGGGGCATGATGGGGACCTTTGGCGCCATCGTTTCGATCATCAGGAGCAACAGAAATTTGTCAGGCTTCTCTCCTCGCTCCAGCAGGGATCTGGCAATATGGTAATACGCCTGCTGCCCCATGCCGTGCATATCCAAGACCTTGCAACGCCCAGCCCCTGCCCTGTTCCGGATCATTGTCCCGAGAGAATCGTGGTTTTGATCTTCTAGCGCGATATGCGTAAATGCGCAATCTCCCATGACCAAAAGATAATTTCCGAGAGATCTTTGATACTCTTCTACATATTTCTGATAGGCGGAAACGCTGAAAGAAAACCAGTTTTCATTTTCAATCAGGCCGGCATCTGTCAATTGGCTGCATATTTTTTCTGCGCCCTCCGGCGTTACAAGGAACACCTGGTCCTTTTCTTGCAGAGCGGTTTCAAAAGAGATGATGTCGTAGTGATTGATCAGGTTATTTTGCTTCTCAATATTGTTGTCTACAAATACAATATTCCGATATCCGTTGTCCTCCAGGATTTTTAATAGACAACAGCCCCGAATTCCCGCGCCAAAGACCGCTATCCTTTTCCCCTGCAAGCGGGGTTTTATACGCTCGACCTTCTGCAAGAAGCAGTTATACACCACTGAATTTTCTGAGGTCACCGGCCAAGCATAGTTCATTTTCCCACTCATCCGCAATCTCCCTCCAATCGTTTCAGTATTTCATCTCTATAAAGGTCAATCCGGTCCTTCTCCATAGTAATTGTGTTGACCGGCACAAAGCAGTCCGCACACACGCTGCTGCACTCCCGGGAGAAGCGCAAATGTTTGATCAAAAAATTCCGTCTTTTTTGTCCATTCCATGCTTCATATAAGGTAACTTGCTTAATATTCCCCAAGCTCATCGGCGCAGGCAGTCCGGTACAAGGATAGATTTCTCCATCCGGCGCGACCCACATCTTATAGAACAAAATAGGACAGCACTCCACTTTTCCTATATCCTGTCCGTATTTGTTGGTCCCCTTATCCATCGCACCCCCCATATTCCTCCAAAGGGGAGTGACTTCTTCCACAGAAACCGTGTCCGCGATCTCGCCAAACATAGCATAAAAGCGCTCCCTTTCCGCATTTTCCGGCGAAAGGGCTGCATCGGAGATTTTGATGTGGAGCTGCAGGCTGTCGTTCTTGTTGTTATATAAAATCTGTAGACTTTTATAAAAAACATCCCAATCCACTTTTACGCCACAAACACGCTTGTAAGTATCGCCATCCAGTCCTTGGAGGGAAACAACGATTCGAGAAAAACCGGCTTTTGCAATCTCCTCCGCCGTTTTGGCTGTCAATAGGGAGGCGTTTGTGTGCATCTCAATTCGCTCGGTCACATTGGCCGCGCACAGAGCATGGACCATATCAATGATATCAGGATTACAGAGCGGCTCCCCGTGACCGGAAAGGGAGATGGATTTGATTTTGCCGGGAAACGCCGACAATTGCCGGATTATCTCGCGAAAGCTATCCGCTGGCATCAGATTATTCTTTGCCGCATAATCCCAGCTCTCATCTCGTTCTTTGGCCCGAAAGCAGTAGCTACATCTGAAATTGCATTTTTCGCTGATATCGATAATCAGGGACAGCGGCATGTCCAACGGCAGTTCCTTGCCAAGACACAGGCGGTCCCTGCGATAAGACGCTTCGATATTTGTTATCATTGTCTCTCCCTAAACCGCGTAGAGCACGGTCTCATAGATCGTATTGGAATAGTGGCGGAGATAAAATCTGTAATCTTCCCGGAAAGAATTGATCAACTCCGGAAGCACATAAATATCCTCCGGCTTATGGTAAACGCAAATTGCCAGCTTTGGCTTATGGCAGCGGATAATCTGCTCTGCCCCAATCAAAGCCTCTTTCTCGGCCCCCTCAATGTCCATTTTGATGAATGTCGGGGCCTCTCTCTCCTGAAAAAACATATCTAAGGCAGTCACCTCTGCGTATTCTCCGCTCCCGCCTTCATCCAGTCGGGACCCACTTGACAAATTTCCGCTGAAAGAAAGCCGCCCTTCCTGGCTCCAGAGTCCCTTTTTTACCAGCGTAAACCGCTCGTTTCCCATTAAATCCTTCTCAGCTGTCAGGAAGTTTTGTTCATCCGGCTCAAAACCGTAGTAATGCCGGTACCGGCCATTGCACAGCCGAACAAACAGCTGTGCTGTATCTCCGGTGTACATTCCACCATCAACAAAGACCTCACCTGGATCAAGTGTGACAATTTCCGGATCAAAATATTGCTTTCTGCACTCTGATGCGGTGATTGGAGATGATGTCAAATAGCGCCCGATCCGTTCCAGCAGGACCTGCTTCGACTGATTATCCTGCAAAAGGCCGTATGTTCTTCGATACCCCTCTACATGGGGGAGAAAATCTTTATATACCATCTCATGGAGATGCAGCCTATCCCGGCAGAAAATCCGTTTCGCGGGAATCCCGCACCGTGCAAGCTCCCGTATAATTTCCTCTCTATAGTTCACAGAACAAATAATGATATTTGCCTCCGGATACTGCGCGATCATCTGGGAAGGAGACAGAATGGGCAAACCACTGCCTGGCCGTACGCCGCTCTTATTTTTGTCACAGAAACAGTCCACCACGATATGATAGTGTGTTAAAAGTCGTGCGGCAGAATCCCCGATCGTGCCTGCCCCGTAGAGGACCAGCGGTTTGCCTGTAAGCAGCTCCCGCATTCTTTGTGTCTCCTGTATAAAATCCTCGCCGTTGCATACCTGCCAGATATGTTCAAGTGCGTTTTCAAACTTTTTCACGGATATCTCCTCCGACACAGGCAGTGGACTACAGCAAATATGCATGCATCCACTCCTTTTCAAAATCCTGGATTTCTGGCATACTTATGAATTCATCCCTATGGGACCGCAGTTCTGCATCCATTTGATTTCGCTGATTTTCAAACTTTTTCAATCCTAACCGGTGGATCTTCTCCACCATGGAGATCATAAACGACCACTCAAAATACCGCCATGTCGGTGCATAATCGGGGAACCGTTGGCAGAGCCAGTCCGTCCGCGTCCGGTAGGCATTCAGGTACTCCTCCAATGTTTCCGGCGTGAGAAGACTGTGGTTGGTGGTCCATGCGGAATTGTTGTTTTCGTGGCGGTAAAATGTGTATTTCGGTAAGCCGTGATAAGCAACCCGCCGTGCACCTGCCAGCAGCTTGTACATCAGTGCGATATCGTCGTAGGTTCCATCCTCCGGGAAACGCAGATCGTCCATCAGTTCCCGCTGAAACAACTTTGTGGGAAATGCCATGTTGTACTTTTTTCGCCACAGCAATTCGATCAAAGCCTCCTCGGCGCTCATAACCTTCTTCTCGTCAAAGACTTTATCAGCTGCACCACAGATCGCCACATCCGCCTGATTTTCCTCAATGAGTCCTAGTAAAAACTCCAGGAAATCCGGCTCCGCCCAGTCATCGTCATCAATAAACGTGATGTACTCCCCACGCGCCGCATCCAGCCCCGTATTACGCCCTGCGCCGATATTCCCGCGCTCCCGGTGGATAACCCGGATGCGGTTGTCCTGTGCGGCATACCTGTCCGCAATTTGTCCGCTTTCGTCAGTGGAGCCATTGTCTACGATGATAAACTCATAGTCCCGGTATGACTGCCCTAAGATGCTCTCAATCGCACAGGAGACCAATTGTTCCCGGTTATAGGTCAGCATAATAACTGAAATCATGGCATATCCTCCCAGACCCTCCACGGCGCACTGCCTGAACTCCACAGCTGCTCCAGCACCCCCCGGTCCCTTTGGGTATCCATACACTGCCAGAATCCGCTGTGCTTATAGATTCCCAGCTTCCCGTCACGGGCCAGCGTTTCCAACGGCGTTCTTTCCAAGACGCAGCTCTCCTCAGCGCTGAGATATCCAAACACTTCCGGCTCCATGACCATAAATCCGCCGTTGATCCACCCACCGTCCTCCTTCGCCTTCTCCCGGAAGCCGGTGACCGTCTCGCCGTCCAGGTCCAGCACCCCGAACCGTCCCCCCGGCTGGATGCCCGTCAACGTCGCAATCTTGCCAGACGCGCTGTGCTGCGCCAGCAATTTGTTCAAATCCACATTGCTTACCCCGTCGCCGTAGGTCAGCATAAACCGTTCATTGCCGATGTACTTCTGCACCCGCCTCACCCGCCCGCCGGTCTGGGTGTTTAGGCCCGTATCCACCAGCGTGACCCGCCAGGGTTCTGCCACGTTGGAGTGTACTGTCATGCGGTTTTCAGCTGAAAAGTCGAAGGTCACGTCGGACCGGTACAGGTAGTAATCCGCAAAATATTCCTTGATGATATGCCCCTTATAGCCGCAACAAACCACAAAATCCTGAAAGCCGAAGCTGGAGTAATATTTCATGATATGCCACAAAATGGGCTGCTCCCCGATGGTTATCATCGGCTTCGGCTTGAGGTGGCTCTCCTCACTAATGCGGGCGCCCAATCCTCCCGCCAAAAGAACGACCTTCATCTAATGTACCTCCTGTATGCTACTAAAAGAGCTGCATCACGCGGGTGACGTCCTAATTGCTGTGGGACAGCATAGCCTGGGCCGACTGCTGTAAAATATTAAGCTGGACAAGCTTCGTATATTCCTCGGCCATATTTGCGTCACGGATACGGCTCTCAGCGTCCGCAAGATTCTCCGCCGCTTGGCGGAGGTCGTTCTGATTACATGAGGTTGCAGTCCTCTGGCTGCTGCTCCAATGCAGCGGAGAAAAACGTCTCCGCCGCCTCAAACTCCCCACAATACGCACAGACAACGCCGGTCAGATTCTGTATTTGCCACTGCCGCCGTTCCTCCAACGACAAGGATTCAACGAAATCCAAGGCCCTGTCATAGGCGCCTGCGTTGATTAAATTTTCCAAGTTTTGAACTGGTTCCATAAAATGTACTCCGTTAAGATCCTGCGCCTGATCCTCAGTAATAAAAGTCCTTTGCCTGGTTCCTATTGCGTCACGCTCCCCATCAAAGAAACGGAGGCAGACTTCGGTCCCTCAATTAAACTGGCTACTCTTTGATAGACCGGACTCTGTTTCAGCATAACCACCGCCGGGTCGTCCGCCGGATACGCCGTCAGCATCGTCCGCACTCTTTCCGCCAGCGCCAGCAGCTCGCCTGTGGCCTTCGCCGCCTGCAGCTGCGGGGTGTGCTTCGTCAAAAACTCCACCATCGCTTTCATTTGCGGGCAAGTCTCCAATCCTTTCCGTAAAAAGCCGGCAAAAGCCGTTGCGTCCTGCGTCTCCAATTTTTGAAACGCCTCTGCGCAATACCAACCAAAGCGGTGCAGCGGCGGCAGGCTCCGGATATTTTCCTTATTCAATACTTCCTGCGCATAATATCGAGGCAAAAAAGCCCTCTCAACCTTGGCAAAAGTCCGGCACAACTGCATACTCTGCTCTTCATCCGACCAGTTACAGGACTTGACCGCAGCTAATACCAATCCCCGCGCCCATGTTATAGACTGCCAATTACTTTCAAATTCGCCATCTGCTGTTTGAACAGCCAGGTTGATTAATGGTCCGTCCTCTCTTGCCATTCGAGCGGACAAGCTGTCCATTTCTTCAATTTTCAGAGGCTGTTCAGGCAACGGAAACAGTACGCCTGCCAACAGTGCATGTTCTACAGCGGCAATAGGAATCTCATCCCATTTTTCCACTCGCCGGAGCAGATCCGTCAGTTCCGCGCAGTCCACCGTTTCCAGAATCGCAGCAGCAAGTCCCAACTCGCATTGATCTTTCAATCCGCTGAAGACTGTGCAGCCGTGGCGGACAAAATCATCTCGTCCTTCCTCCTCCCTGCGGTATTTGACAGTAAAGGATGGGGCCGCTGTGTCCAGCAATATCTTGCGCTTTGCCTCTGCAATCACGGCATCCGGTTTTGGCTGGCTAATTTGATCCCAGAAAGCAGACGCCAGCGGGGTGACATCCATCGCCGTGGTCCTTTGGAGCCGGATTAATACCAATGTACACAATTCAATCTGCTTAGGGTCTTCTAACTCTTCCCCCTTAATATTGGGAAAAGCTGAATACGCTTTCTCCGGCTCACCACACTGCAAGTATGCCTCCGGCATCAGGACAAGCGCCTTTCGCTCCCAGAATGGGGCCGTGTTTTCCAGGACTCCCCACATACTTTCACTTGACTCAAACCGCCCGGCTTTATGATCCGACATTCCCTGGAGGTATTTCTCGCCCCAATAGAGCGCACGGAAATAGTCCTCATTTTCCCAGCAGCGCGAAAACGCATAGTAAGCAACATCTATCCGCGTATAACTGGAATTGGGAAACAGCTCCACCGCTTGATCGGCCCACTCCTCCAACTCGGGGAGCTTATGCAGCGCGGCGACAGATACTGCGTTACGGAATACAACTGCACCAAACCGGCTCCAGCCGATCCACTTTTTCCGAACCCCATCCATTGCCCGCATGACACTCTTGACGGCTTCTTCTTTGTCTGATCTCTTGACGCAATCTGTGTATTCCATCAAGGTCTGCAAATGTTCCGGATTCTCTGCCAATTTCCGGTGCAGCAGAGCGAGGTTTCGGTCTCGCTTGGTTGTTTCCGCCGCCTGATCTACATATGTATAGCCATCGTGATAGAACCAGGTTTCTGTCAGCGTCATGACCTGCATCAGTCCGCCTTTGGGATCTTTCCACCCCTCATGGATGCATCCTTCATAGCGGACGCCGGTACTCAGGCGGGCCAGGCGGACTGCGACAAAGTCTACATAATTATCCTCAACCAGTTCGCCCACTGCCTGAAAATTGCGTATATGGTACCCGGCAAAATCCCGTGGCAGGCGCTTTGTCTGTGAGAATTCTTTCAGCTCCTTTACGCCCTCTACCAACCACTCGTCCGCATCGACAGAGATATACCACTGTCCCGAGCAGCGGTCCATAACAGCATTACGGGCGGCAGCGAAGTCATCAATCCACGGAAAATCAAACAGAACATCAGCATATCGCTCCGCAACATCCCGACTGCCATCACCAGAGCCAGTATCCGCCATAACGACCTCGCACGGTACGGCATCCCGCAGCGGCTGGAGCGACTTCAGGCAGCGTTCCAGGCAGCGGATCTCATTTTTAAAGATAATCCCAATAGAGAAAAAGGGCTTTTTCATGTTGATCTCTCCTCTTTACTTTTTGGGATACATAGGAAATACGCTGGATTCCAGCGGATTTCCTATAGACCTCAATTCACAAACAGGGGACGGGCTGCTACCCGCCCCCCAAAATTGATGTTTGCTTGTAATCGCAGCTGAAGTAATTAGCCCAGCAGCTGGAGTACGCCCTGGGGCACCTGGTTGGCCTGAGCCAGCATGGCCTGAGCGGACTGCACCAGGATGTTGTTCTTGACGTAGCTCATCATCTCGGCGGCAACATCGGTGTCGCGGATGGTGGACTCGGCATCCTGGATGTTCTCCTGCATCACAGCCAAGTTGTTGCCAGTGTGCTCCAAACGGTTCTGGACCGCGCCCAAATCACCGCGGACACTGGAGACGTAGTTGATAGCGTCTCTGACCGTCTGCACGGCAGCGGCGGCGCCTTCCTGGGTTCCGATGTTGATGCCGTCAATCTTCATGGCCTTGGTGTGCATATCGCCAACCTTCACCTTCATCTGGTTGAAGCTGTCGGCGGTATCGCCAATCTGGAGAGTGAGGGCATCGCCGTTGGCAGAGTTGCTCTTCTGGGCAGTACCGATCTTAATCAGACCCTTCCAATCGGTGGCCTGCGCATCACCAGCAGTGGTAGCGCCATTACCGGGAGCCAGACCATCGTCACCAGCCAGATTGTTGACGGTATAGTCAATGCCGCCCTCTCTCTCTGTCAAACTGATAACGGGCTTAGTAACACCGTTAGCGCTACCAACCGTAGAACCAACGATAAACTGCTTATTGCCTTGAGCGGCAGTAGCAAGGCGCTGGGCCGCTGTGTTCAGAGCAGAGAGTGAAAGCTTACCATTAGAGCCAAGCTCTTTATCGGTCAAGTCAATGACATTGTCGCCATAATCTTTATACTTGCTGTTTTTGCCAACGGCAAAAACATACGTGGTATCGCCAAGCTTCAGGGCAGCCCCATCTTTCACAAAGTCATCCGTAAGCGCAAAGGTTGCCTGCGCATAGACGCGGGTGGCGTTGGCAACAGGCTCCGTCTCGGGCGTCACCTGGAACTGATTTCCGTTATTCCCGGATATCAGTACATTGCCAACAGTGTTACCACCGGTGTTGAGTGCAACACCACCAGAGAATTTGGCATCAAACACTAAGTTGTCAATATCATCCTGCTTTGCAGCGGGGTTGATTTCCTGAATGACCAGTTTGCTGCCCTCAGCGGAGAAATGGAACTTGCTGGTAGAACCAGTAGCCATGACGGTGACACCAACATCAGAATCATAGTTGGCGGTGCTGGTGAGACTCTTGGCAATGGCCTCTGCGATGTCTGCCCCATCCATTTCCTGCCCAGCAGCAACAGAGAATGTGGCAGTTTTGTTCGCAGTCAGTTGGAAGGTAACTGTAATAGCGTTAGAGGAACTGTTGATAAGCTTTGACTGGCTGAAGTCTACCGTGTACTTGCCAGCAGTGGGCGCCTTGTCTACCAACATACCGTCGGATACGGTCTTAAAGCCCATATTAGCAGCAATAGAATTAGTGGTGGCAGTAGAAGTAGCCACGTCAGCAGCATCCTTAATGCTGATCTCATCCGTACCAGCATCCAAAGAGCCATCCAGCAGTTTGATGCCGTTGAAGTTGGCGGAATCAGCGATACGGTTGATCTCGGTCTTCAGGGCCTCGACTTCCTTCTGGAGGTTGGCGCGGTCCACCTCGTTGTCATAGGTGCCGTTGGCGGACTGGGTCGCCAGGTAATCCATGCGGTTGAGCATGTCCTGGATTTCCTGCATCGCACCTTCGGCGGTCTTCACCAGGGAGATGCCGTCCTTGACGTTCTTCTGAGCAGCATCCAGGCCGGTGATCTGGGCCCGCATCTTCTCGGAAATCGCCAATCCAGCGGCATCATCGCCGGCGCGATTGATCTTGTAACCGGAAGACAGCTTCTCCAGGTTGCCGGAGAGAGCCTTGGTGTTGGTGTTGTAGTTCCGGTAGGCGTTCATCGCCATTATGTTATGTTGGATCCTCATTTTATAATCTTCCTTTCAATAAAATGATTTTATAGGGGCGCTGTTCCAGTGCGCCAGAAACATCCTATAATCCGGCGCTGGGTGGAGTACCTTCTGAAATCCCGCCGTGCGCACAGCGGTCAATCTTTTCGGCACGGGACAATATCTCAGCCGGCTCGTCAGCCGGATGAAATCTTTGGGGCATTCTTGTTTTTCTTCGTTTTTACAGGCGGTTGATCATACAGGCATTGGGGCCGCTCCTCCCCATTCCGCTCCCATACCTCCCCACGGAGGATGGTCATATTGCCGGGAGCCTGTACAGACATCCGAATGGTGGATGTTGTAAACACCTGAATGACAATTTCCTCGCCAATGGTTACATAGTCTCCTGATTTCAGCTGCAATGACAACATGGCAAATCTCCTTTCACCTGTTGACCAGCCCCATCCATTGGACTGTTTCATCGTCATAATATTGTGAACGCTCTTTCGAGCTTCAGACGTGCGTACACGTCCTCTCGTTTCCCACTTAACGGTTCGGAAAACGCTGAGCGAAGAAAAAACTCTCTCCTTTTTTCTTCGCTCAACGTTCCCCTGACCGGAACCATGGGCTTTCACCGGCGTCCCCACCGGCAATATTGCAAAGCGTCAGGCGCTTTTGCCAAGCTGAGCAAGGCCCAAAGCCTTGATATTCTCTGCTGCGTTGACCTCTCGTTGATGTACCGCCCCACACTTGGGACAAGTCCATAGGTTCTTTTTATAGGAGACTGCATCCCCTGCCATCCCACATGCAGAACAGGTCCGCGTTGTGGGATAGTAGCGATCCACAATTATCAGCTGTTTTCCCTGCCATGCCAGTTTGTACCGCAGATATATCCGGAACATTCCATATCCGGAATCCGGTATGCTACCCAGTTTCATGCTCCTGGAAATTTCCGCCAACGGATCGGCTCTCATGCACACTGCGTCCCAATCGTTGGCTATCCGATGGGATTCCTTGTGGATAAAGTCGCGCCGCTGATTGGCGATACGCTCATGGAGCAGACGATACTTCTGGACCATCTCCTGATAATTTTTTGAACCGGGCTGCATCCGGCACAGCCGCCTCTGTATCCCGGCCAGTTTCTCCTGTGACTCCTTCAGCCAATGGGGCGGGTCCGCTATGATGCCGTTATCAGCCACATAAAAGTGCGGCATGGAATATTTCAACCCAATAGTTTTTTCCGGACTCGGAACAACAACTTTTGTCTGCTTGACCGGGCGCTCATACAAGATAGCACAGTAATATTTCCCCGTGCGGGTCTTACTGACAGTGACTCGTTTGAGTTTCCACCACGCCTGCGCCCGGCGGTGGAATACTGCCCTGACAATCCCCGCTTTCGTCATGCGAATGCCGTCTTTGGTTGTGTAAATCGTCGGCCCCGATGTGAATTCATGGTTACAGGCGGTAAAGGAATCTCGGTCATCCTTTTTTCGCTTGAATTTGGGATACCCAAAGCATTCCGGTTTCTTGAAGAACACACGAAATGCCTGGCAGAGCTTATTGTGTTCCTGAATCAACGCCTGGTTATCTACCTCGCGCAAAAAGGGTGCGCTATTCTTGTACTTCGCTGGAGTTGGAATGAAATGCCGGCCTGTTTCAAGATAAAATCGCTGCTGATCGGACAGCATCTGATTCCAGATA
>Ga0137308_101151_pt1 | contig 29634 bp, 24 predicted proteins | sample Inofrocosms_June_FD_97181 | JGI IMG/M metagenome (GOLD analysis project Ga0137308, IMG submission 97181) | Mouse cecal microbial communities from Vienna, Austria - N-Acetylneuraminic and N-Acetylglucosamine D2O microcosms_June | ecosystem: Host-associated > Mammals > Digestive system > Large...
GTTCCGGTGTGTCAATCTCAAGAACCTGCTGCAGAGCGGATAAGGTCATGAAGGCAACACGGCTTCCGTCTCCGGAGCCTGGTACTGCACTCTGGAGTTCATCCATCACCGGCACGCAGAATTCCAGGTATGCCCCGTCGTCCCGGTCCGCGGATGCGGGCAGCTTAAACCCAACCCTTTTCGGATAGTACAGCCCGTATTGTTCTGCATAGGCATCCATCTTCGTGCCGCCGTTTTCATCCAGATAATAGCTGTAGTACTCCAGCGGTGTAAATGCCCCCAGTTCTGGATTCTGGCCTTCTTCTGTCTGCTGGTTTTCCGCCCATGAGATACCGTTGGCATATCCATAGGTGTTGGCAATCGTCACTCCCTGTGTCTCAAAGTAAATCCACTTTTCAGCGCCGTCTTCTGATACTGCCAGACGGGCGGAATCACTTATGACTGCTGAATTGCTCATGGAAAGTCTGTCCGGCTGTTCCTGCTGCCACATGGTGACATTGACGTTATAGAAGCCATCCTGGATTTCAGAAATGTCTGCCTTGTCGGCTTTCTGTGTGACCGCTATGGTATCGCAGACCCGGCCCATGTTCTTGATAACCAGCTCATTGCCCTCCATCCGGATACTTCCGTCTTCCTTGTGATAGGAAGCATCCAAGGCAACCTCAAGGGGATTAAAGCTGTTCCCTTCCCAGATATCCCCCGACCACTGGACTTCTATTTTGTCCGTCTCCCAGTCGTCCGGGATTTCCACCCGGAGATCCACTGCCTTTGCCAAGCTGGCCTGCTCGCCGTTTTCTTTTAACGATAACTTATAGATGAGCGCTTTGGATGCATTTCCCGCCAGCAGGGAATAGAATTTATTATAGTCACTGTCCTCATCTGTGGTTTCCTGCAGCAGTTCTGCTTTGAATTCCGCCTGGTCACTCAGCCCGTAGCTGTCCGTTACCAGCGTAATGCCCCCATCTGATTTCCTGATCTCCTGTTTGGGAGTTCTTTTTAACCTGAGTTCGCCGTAATACTTCTTACCTCCGGTAGTCGTAATTTTAATCTGTCTGCCAAAGAGAGCCTCCTCCAGGCAGGAATATTCGATTGTAAATGTTCCATCAGACGACAAGCAATTATCAGAATAAGCGGAAACAAGATATGTTTCTCCTGATACTTTAACTTCTTCCGCAGAGTATGCATACATATACTCCTGAAATCTCCTATCTGATGGAAAGATTGAGCTGTCACCGTGATTTTTCATCTCTGTAAGCACCTGTAAGGATGAGATATCTGCTCCTTCAGAAACGCCCCCAGTAACGGCGATTTTACCCGTCTCATCTACAACTGCTGTGGCCTGAGCGTCCAGATAATCATTGACTGCCTGCTCTACTTCCACATTCCAAAAAGTGCCGCCATGTGTTCTGGAATCCGCTTTGCCAATATAAAGCCCGAAATTTCCATAGGCGCCTGCTGGAATATCTTCTGCCGCTTCCATTTGTTTTGTATTGAACTTAATTTTTCCACTTTTGATACCTTGTAAAAAGTTCTTCTGATACGAGCTCGAACCTGCGTTTGATGTATTTTTGTAGCTGTAAAAACTTTTTACATATAACGAGCCTTCCAGCGTATCCACGTCAAAAGAATACCTGCATACCCCGGCGCTTCCATCCTCCACCTGAACCTGAGCGCTTTGAATGTATTTATCGTTCCAGCTTTCATCCATCTTTCCCTGTTCTTTCAAATACGCTGTAATCTCCGCACTCTCATTTTCCTTCTCAGGGTTAGTCCGGAAATACTTCTCCGGGATATTATAGGTGCCCATAGGTACGTCATCGGGCGTTACCTCATCAGATATCGCACCTGGCTTTGAGACCTGGAATATATCGGTTTTCCTGTAATTCTCAATCTGTAAAGTGACCCTGTATGTGCCGTCATCTTTTTTTGTAATCAGCGCTATATCATCCAGAATCTCCCAGACTCCGCCGCTAAATATCATGTAACCACCATCGGTTTGAAGTCTACCCGCGTTGCTGTAAAAGATCAAAGGAACCTGATAGGTCACCCCAGTTTCCAGCGCCGGGCCGGAAACGCTGCCTTCTCCGCTACTGTTTTCCGCAAATGTCTCCAGCGCCGATAGATTCAGCAGCATACACAGGCTTAACATGAACGCCATTACCTTTTTTATTTTTTTCATATTCATCTCCATTTCATTTTTTCCATAAAGATGGCTGCTGCAATCTCTTACAGCAGCCGTTAATCCTATCTTCTTAGATATTCTTAATTTAGCTAGTAATATTTGTCAACTTCAGATATCCGGTTGCTTTCATCGGCATACTTCCCACATAGGTGGTAAACTGCCCGGTGATTACACAGCCTTCATAGAACATAGAGGCATCCAGTTGTGTAAAAGTAAAGGTATAGTCCGTTACATCGTCTGTTGTTATCTCGTCCATTACCCCAGTCTCCCCGTTGATGACCATGTTCCCCAGATGTCCGGTCAGCCCCAGATATGTAATCTCATGGGTGTGGACAACAAGCGTCGCATAATCACCATCAATTGTGATATCTGCCTTCATATCATTGAGGGCTTCATCTCCCATTGAAGGATTGGTACACGCTTGGTTTTTATACAGATTCTGGTTCGCCGTGTACGTTCCGCTTGCCAGCTTTCCTGAATCCCCTGCCGCAAATACCGTAACTCCCATTGCCATCACCATTGTTGCTGCAGCCACTGCTGCTGTTAATTTTTTGAAGAATTTTTTCATAAGCATCTTTCCTTTCTGCCTTTTCGGTCTTTGATTTTTGAATTTCTGGAGATAGACTGCTTCACACTGGTAACGGCCGGCCTCCTGTAAATGTTGTTCGTTTACAAGATCTGTTATCGTTGTTAGCCGCAACTACCTCTTACACCCTTTATACCACATCCTTTGTTTTTATGTCAATCTTACATTTTCTATTTCGTTCTTTTAGGGCACAATTTTAAACTATAGGAAAGCCGTGAAAATTCGGCATTTCTTCTTCCTGACCCCTGGGAGAACTGCTTCCTTTTCCTTTAATCGTTCTTCCTGCAGCTCCTCACAGCCAGAACATGAGATAGGCGGTGCTCTCCGGCATATGGGCATCTCCCGCGGTACAGGTGACGGTTATGGGAATCAGGCCTTTGATATTTCCCTTGCCGCTTTTCTGGATCCGGCATGCCTCCAGGGGGATCCGAAGTCTGTCCCCCTTTTTCCTGGCCTCTGTCAGCTCCCCGTTCATGGAATATTTCAGGGAGCGCAGCTGCCCCACCATCTCCATTCCATTAATGCGGGACCTGGCGGTCACGGCACAGGCAGTAAGCTCCAGCCAGCTCCCCCTCTTGTTGATGGTAATCACCGCCGTCCGCTCAAATCCCCTGTGGGCCATAGAATACTCTGTCCCGTGGAGCCCGTCTGCGCGGTAGACCGCTATCCCCACCTGGAAGCTGCCTTTGCGCAGTACATTTCCCAGCACACTCTGCACATCTTCCGCATATCCCCCGTTCTCCCTGCTCTGGCGTATGGTCTGGTCGTTCCGGATCATACGCGCCAGCAGGTGATAGTCGATATTCTCGATGAGGTTCCTGGTGAGGGCGGGGATCTCCTGCTCTCTGCTGCCGATCCGGAGGAGATAGGCCTCCACATCCCTAAACAGCCTCCGGTACATGGCCAGCATCCTCTGCCCTTTTTCGGTAAAGCGGTAATCTCCATCCAGGATCCCCTGCTGGCTGCAGGACTTGAAGAAGCGGCTCACCGTTCCATGGCTGACCCCGCAGGCATCCGCCGCCATCTGCACGCATCCCCGCCGGTTCCCGATTTTCTCCAGTTCCATCAGATACTGAATCTGCTGATAAGAGGGCCTTCCCTTTGTATCGCTCTTTGTATCACCCTTTACTCCGCTCATTTTCCGCCCCCTGCCAGATATGTACGTTCAATTCTCTGCATTTTTGTTCCGAGGGCTCCTCCCCCTCTCTGGTAAATGCCGTCAGAAGGCAGCCTTCCATCACCAGATCCCCCGGGGTGACGGTGAACTCGAATGCCTGAGCCGGGAGCCATTCTCCCCGGGCCTTTTTTTCCGCCTGTCTCCAGCCGTCTGGGGACTGATACCAGAGCACCAGTTTTGGTTTCTCCAGTCTTCCCTGGAGGAGAAAACCGCTTTCCTCTTCTCCCACACACAGAATCACCGTGTCTGAATACAGATAGAACTCCTCCGCGAATTCCCTGGGATAGCGGGAGTCCATGCAGTACAGGCCCATGAGGAACTCATATTCCCCAGGCTCATACTGTTCCCGCAGCCTGGACGATGTGAAAGAGCGCTCATATACGTCCCCGTTTAAGAGAAAATCCGCAATCCCTTTCACAGTCCTCTCTCCCACAATATGTTCCAGCCTGCAGGCCTCCTCCTGGGCTTCCTCCCGCTCCAGGCCAATCATTTGCAGAAACTGTGTGAACATATAGTGCCTGTAATGGCATTCTTCCCCTTCGTACCTGCCAAAATCCGTAAGGTCCAGCCGCTCTGACTGGGATGCTTCCGCAATATAGCCGTGCCTGGCCATCTGCTTCACATAGTAGGCGGTCTCATGCCCCGACAGGCCGAAATGTTCTCCGATTTTCTTCCTGGTAATCTCCTGCCCGGCACAGTCCCACTGATAGATCACCTCCAGAATATTTTCTTCCGTCTCCTGCCTGGACTCCGGAATGTTTTTGCCGATTCCTGCTGTTATTTCTTTTTTCGCGTCTGTTTTTTGCATCTGTTGTCCGCTCCCGGGGATTGCTATTGCCGCCCTTTTTGCTAAATGATAAATTTTATTAATTAGTTTGTTTAGACTAACTCTCGATTCTTCTTATACCACACCCCGATCTTTCCTGTCAATCCCAAACTTTCTCATCCGTGCTCTTTAGGCACGGTTTTTAGTTCCAAAAAAGCGGGGAAAATCAACATTTCTGAGTTTTGATTGTGTGAAAGCCGGGGCGTTTTCTTTTAATAAAAAGTTGTCAAACAGCGTAAGGCAGGTGCACGTGCTTATCGGCTCCGAAACCTTCGTGCCCCGCCTATATATCGGCGCATCATCCACCCCCCCAAACCAAGAAAACTGAAAAAGGAACCTCAGAGATTCCACAGGCAGTATACCGGGAGCTGTCAGAAAAGAAAGAACGGGACTCCGGATGCTATATCCAAAATCCCGTTAAGCAGATAAACACTGGACATTACTATCTCCCAATCAAAACCTTCTTCCCACAAAAAGCAAATCCATACTTCCGTATACGTTCCTCAGGAATCCCTTTTGCCGTGAGCGCCGCCGCATACTCCTTTTCCTGGATCTGACGCAGAGCTGACTGTACTGTATCAAGAAGTTCTTTCTCCTCCGAATCCTGTACTTTAAATTCCAGAATCACCGCATCATCCGCTTCTTCTCTTGGCTCCAGCATAATATCATACCTCCCGAATCCGCTCTCCCGGTTGGAAGTAATCGTATATCTGCCGCTGAGTTCCACCATCAGTCCCAGCACAAATCCGTGATAAAAACGTTCCGGTTCTTCCTGGGACGGTTTCTTCCCTGTGTCAAAGTAACTGAACATCTCCAATGTCACTTTATTCATATATGCATTCATTGCTTTTAGGTCATCCAGCAGGAACGCACGGATAAAGTCGTTGTAGTCATCGTTTCCGGAGAACCAGTCCTGAACCATATGTTCAAACATAATGCGGACTTCTTTATTGGTCAGCTTCAGCTCATAGAATACCTGTCCTGTACGTTCAGCAAATGACGTATCCGTAACTTTTAAATATCCGCTGGCCAAGAGCAGACTCCAGACGGCGTTTTTCTTCGTAAAAAGCTGATTATAGACAATCTGCTCGTCAATCTCCACATGAATGGCGCCTCCCTTTAAAAGGTCCTCAAAATCCTTTTTTAATGACCGACCATGGATTATAGATATCACGCCTTCTCCCAAATGTAAATCCATCATACCAATCTTTCACACGCTGTTTCTGATTGGATAACCCGTACTCATCCAGTGACTGGAAAACTTCCTCCTCTGTGAAGCCAAAACACTCCTCGTATTTCTCTGATGTTGCTGTCACCACTTTCAGATGATTCAAATCTGAGAAAATGGATTCTTTGCTGGCCCTTGTAATCCCTGTCATAATGGCGCGCTCCAGATAAGGGTTCGTTTTAAAAGCGGCATTGAACAGGCCTCTGGTAAAAGAAACCATCTCACTCCAGTAACCGTACACCCAGGCTTCCTGCATAGGGGTATCGTATTCATCCAGAAGAATAATGACCCTTTTTCTATAATAACGTCCTAAATACTCTGTCAGCGTCCCCAGGGACGATGTTGCCGCATAATCCTCCATGTCCGCACAGACATTTCTAAAAAAACTCTTTTCTTTGTCATTGAGCAGAGTGCCTTCCAGGAGAAAATCATATCTGTTATAAAGCTTCTCTATAATATAACAGATTTTTTTCCTGGCTTCCTGAAAAGATGTTTCTTTTACATTGGCAAAACTCAGAAAGACTACCGGATAATTTCCCTGCAGATTACGGTAGCATTCCGTTTTCCAGATCGAAAGGCCTTCGAATAAGTCATCCCTGCCAGCATAATCCAGAGAAAAAAACTTCTCCACCATGCTCATATTCAGGGTTTTACCGAACCTGCGGGGGCGGGTAATCAGCGTCACTTCATCGCCGGCCTCCCACCACTTTCTGATAAAATCCGTCTTGTCCACATAAAAGTTGTGAGCTTCCCTGAGCTTTTCAAAATCCTGATATCCAATCCCAACTGTTCTGCCCATTGATTCTCCCTTAAAAATATACGGCTCCCTGCGGTCTCATTTTCCCTTTACCAGACATCTCTTCTTGAAAAAAGATATACCAAAGCATAACACCTGGTCATAATCAGCCTCAAATTCCTCGGCATACATCCTGGCATCAATCTGCCGGAGGGCTTCCTCGCAGTCGCGTCCCAGCTGTTTCCATGTTTTAGAATATTTTGCCTCAAAAACTGCCGCCCGGCCGCCACAGGGATCCATCACCACCACATCGCTGCGGCCCTCTCCATGCTCTCGATTAGATTCCACCATATACCCGGCGCCTGCAAAAATTCCAGCTAAAAACGCATGATAATAATCCTCTTTATAGTCATGATAGCTGATTGTCCTGCGCAGCAGCGCATTCATTTCCTCTGTGAGCACCTGGCAGTCCCCGCTCCAGACCGCCTCAAAAAGCCCCCGCCTGTTCCATAGCTTCGCTTTGTCCAAAAACCATGTCTGAACCGTACTCTGAAAGATTTCCCCAATCTCCACATTGGGGATTGTCAGCGCAGATACACCATCCGGCAAAGTGTCTGTCAATTCATCAGCCCTTATTTTTGTAAGATATCCTGTAAAATAGAGAATGCTCCATAGATTATCCTCAGAAGAATGAAGGTAGTCATAAGTAAGAGATTCCTCTATCCCCTGGGTAATATACCCGCCGGACATGAGCGTTTCCAGTTTTCCTGTGATACTGCTTCCCGCATAGTCAATAAACGAACGGATAATGGCATTGTCACTGGTGTTTTTCCAATAACCCGCCGGCTTTGCCGCAGGGTCACGCTGAAGATCCCTAAGGTAACACATCACATCCCAGGGACAGTACACATCGAATGTCCCAAAATGGTAGCCGTCATACCACTTTTTTATGCTCACCGCCTGATCTGTGATACCTGCATCCCGCAAAAGCTTATCCACGTCTTCTCCGGTGAATCCAAAATATTCATTCAGCCCGGAAGAAGCAATGGTATCAGAAACAAAATTGTTCGTTCCTGTGAATATACTTTCCTTGGCAATCTTCAGGCAGCCAGTCAGCACTGCAAATTTAAGAAATATATTATCCTTGAGCGCTGTACTCATCAACGCCTTAATTACTTCCAGCATTTCTGCATAATAATCATAGCTGCTTGCTTTCGCAACAGGAACATCGTACTCGTCCAACAAGAGAATCACTGGTTTTCCATAATATTCCCTCATCGCCTTAATCAGCAGAGCCAGACTTTTCTTCACTTCTGCCGTAGACGCATTTCCCGTAACAATCCGCCGGATGATCTCTCTGTCATAGACATTCACCTGATCGCTGTCCAGCAGATACAAATGCTCCTTATACACATCGGAAATCGCTGACACAAGCATTTCATACGCACTTGCAAAATTAAGGCCGTCTACATCCTTGAACGATAAAAATATCACAGGATATTGATTCATCCATCTGCCGCAAAGCTCCCCGCTGCTTCCTATCTCCAGTCCCTCAAATAATGCACGGCTGTCCTTTGTGATATCAAAAAAGCTGGACAGCATACTCATCCCCAGTGTTTTTCCGAAACGGCGGGGACGGGTAATCAAGGTGACCGCTGTGGATTCTGTTTTCAAAATCTCTGCAATCATCCCGCTTTTGTCTATATAGTAATATCCGTTTTCCCGGATCTGTTCAAAATTGGAAATTCCTACTGGAATTTTTATATTTTTCATCATAAAATAATGCAATAATTTCTTTTCCCTCTTTTTATTTTTCATGATAACACGGGACGGTCTTTTCCACAAGCACCTTATACCAACGTCTCCATCAAATGCCGCTTATTCTCCGAAACCCTCTGCAGCTCCATCTCAAAATCCTGTCTGTTTTTCTGCACAATGGTCTGCAGTGTCAGTCCGGCAAAAAAAGACTGAATGGCGGCAATCACCGTAAACCCGCACACAATCAACGTGGGAAAATTGGGCACCAGCCCGGTTTTCAAAAAAGTATGTACAACAGGTATGAAGAATCCCGCGGAAATCAATACCAGCAACAGGGCAACAGCGCCAAAAAAACCTGCCGGCCTGTAAGTACGGTACATTCTGGCAATTGTCCGCAAAATCTTGATACCGTCAACATATGTATTCAATTTGGATTCGCTCCCCTCCGGACGATCCCGGTAATTGATCACCACATTTTCCACCGCCATATTTTTGTCAACTGCGTGGATACTCATTTCTGTTTCGATTTCAAATCCTTTTGACAATACGGGAAAAGTCTTTACAAATTCATAACTAAATGCCCGGTATCCTGTCATGATGTCTTTGATATCGTTTTTGAATAAGAAATTAATGCTTTTTCGAACTAAGAAATTCCCGACCCCATGAAAAGGCCGTTTATTTTCTTCAAAATAAGTGGAGGACAGCCGGTCCCCCACCACCATATCCGCCCTGCCCGCAAGAACCGCATCTGACATTTCCCTGGCAGCTTCCGCCGGGTAAGTGTCATCTCCATCTGTCATAATATAGCACTGGGCATCAATCTCCCGGAACATCCGGCGCATCACATTCCCTTTTCCCTGCTGGCGTTCATCGCGGACAACAGCCCCGGCTTCTCTTGCTATCTGGGCTGTATGGTCTGAGCTGTTATTATCATATACATAAATGACAGCTTCCGGTATAATTTTTTTTAAATCAGAAATGACTTTCCCGATTGTTCTTTCTTCGTTATAGCAGGGAATCAATACTGCTATTTTATCCATATGTAATTTCTTCCTCCTAACCCGACAGTGTATACCGAATGATATCAAGAATCGTAATCCCGTTGAGCACCAGCAGGAGCATATAATAATACATTCCCCTCTCTGAATGAGAGACAATATATCTCACATCTTTCTTCTTTTTATCATTGGAATACATGACCAAAAAAGCTGGAAAAATGATCAGCGGTATAAAATATCTTCCCTGAATTCCTTCAATCAATTCACTTTTAAAAGGTGTCCATTGGACATATAAGCTTGTGAAAATCAACCCTGTGCCCCCAAGGAATATAAGAAACATAATCAGCTGGTCAAATCTGCGGGGTTTCACTTCGAGCCTTTTGTAATTACAGATTTCATACAGAAAAAATATGAGAAAAACCACCCACACAAAAGGCGATATTTCTATATTCAACGCCCCCATAAAGGAACCAAACATGGTCTGTATCCAATGATTCCCGTATTCTATAATGCTCTGGATGACGACTACATAGAACTTATCTATATTTGTCAGAACATACTGAACCTGTTTTCCAGCATTTACCCCAGGCTGAAATTCCATCAAAAATCCGGAACACATTTTCAGCCAGATTAAGTTGAAAATCATTGCAGCGCCCATAATTCCAAATTTAAAACCTGCCCATGCTTTACGCCCGCCTATTTTCTCATTGGGTATCAGAAAGATGAGAAGTACCAAAACAATATAAACGATTTTACACAACGCGATCAGTATACTGAGCACTGCAAGAGTGAAAATATCTCTTTTGCGTATCCTGTCTTCGTTGTTATAACTTACGTATAAAACATATGCGGTAAAAGCCAGGCACAAAGATGTGGTAAATCCATCTGTTGACATGGAAACCATCTCCTGCATAGTCATGGGAAAGACCATGATCATAAAAAGGATTTTCCTGCCAAACGGGATTCGATACAGTGCCCAGAGGCACAGAACCGTACTGGCCAGAAAATTTCCGAATTTTCCCCCGTAAAATATTTTTGACACGTTATTGGTAAAACATCGTGCTATCTTAATCCCCACTGCATGAGGAAGGTAGCTCACAGGCGCATACAAGGCGGTATTGCTGAACGTGAACATCTCTTTATTTTCCCAGTCCAGTTCCTTGTCCGGTTCCATATAATCATCCACCTCTGCCGGAAGATAATTACCTCCGATTGTCCCGCCATACAACCCCTTTGATACAAGGTCTCCACAGGAAATTTCAAAAGCCCTTCGAAAATGATTGTCTTCATCCGGAGCCATACCCGGGGTGCACAGCCACATATAAACACATCCCAGGATGATGAAAAGCCCTGACATGATGATTCTTTCATCTACGGCCAGTAAGATTAATATACCGAACAAAAACGCAGTAATAAATGCCGCGGCCACAACACATCTTTTTGCCGGCATATCTGTAAAGTTTAATTGGTAACAGATGGTTTTTCCATATAGATAACTGCCGTTGTGATAGCATAAACCACCGCTTTCTGAGGATAACCAGACAGCCACTGCATTATCGCCTTTAAAGTCATCAGACAGTTCTATGCTGTACTCTCTTTCTGCATGTGTCTCAAATGGCTCCTCCAAAACAAGGGTCTGATAGCCATTGTCTTCCATACTGGCAGTGTCGATTTTCCATTGATCAATGAGTGTATCATTTTCGAAGAGCGTAACTGAGAGAGTCCCCTTATTCTTCTTGTCATACGTGCCAAACTGTATGGAAATTTTGGTCAAATGAATATTTTTATCTACTCTGAATTTCTGCGTAATCTTATCAGAGGTTTTAAATTTCAAAACCTCCGCCTCTTTCATCCGCCTGGTTGTTCCGTCAAAAGAGTGTTCTGCGTGGACAAAAAAGAAAGAGGAAATGAGAAAGAACAAGATTACTGACAACAGAATGTCTTTGTATTTTATTAGATTGTGTAAGACTTTCACCTGTTTTCCCCCGAAGCGCCAAATTATCTGTAGTATATATCACCATTATAATAGGTCAATTTCACCCTAAAGTCAATAGAACAATTATATACATAACAAAAAAACCTACGCTTTTAATAGGTCAATAAATCCCTAAAGTCAATAGGTCTGTATGACATAATCAAATTGCCGTTCTGTTATATAACGCCCTAAAAATACTCATAATAAGAATGGAGGTTTGTGAGAATGTCACGACTGAAAGAATTACGAAAGGAAAAAGGATATACTCAAATCAGGATGCAGCATTTGACAGGTATTGACCAGAGCGATTACTCAAAAATCGAAAACGGAAAGAGGTACTATACATTCGAGCAATGCCGGAAAATCGCTCTGGCATTGGATACGAGCATGGATTATCTGGCCGAATTGACAGATGTAAAAACCCCATATCCCAGAAAAAGCAAAAGCCAGGTCAGATAACCAAACGGATTCTATCTGACCTGCTTTTGCTTTCATCAGGCTTTACTGCGTCTTCCCCTTCACAGCCCGCAAAGCCTCAAACCGGACTGTGTCAATAAATTCTGCCACGAACTCTGTCTCAGGATGCATACAGATGTCATCCGGGGTTCCCATCTGCTCCACCCGTCCCTGATTGGTCACAATCACCAGGTCAGCCACTTCCATGGCTTCCTCCTGGTCATGGGTTACAAAAATACTGGTGACTCCCACCCTCTCAATCATCTCCCGAAGCCAGGTGCGCAGCTCCCGGCGCACCTTTGCGTCAATGGCCGCAAAAGGCTCATCCAGAAGCAGCAGCTGAGGATTGGGCGCCAGAGCTCTTGCAAAAGCCACTCTCTGGCGCTGTCCTCCAGACAGCTGATGGGGATAGCGTTTCCCCAGGTCCTGCATGGAGATCAGTTCCAAAAGTTCTTCCACCCTGCTCTTTATCTCTGCTTTACTCTTTTTCTGCACTTCCAGGCCGAAGGCAATGTTGTCTGCCACTGTCATATAGCGAAACAGCGCATAATTCTGGAATACAAAACCAATCCCCCGCTTACTTCCGGGGAGTTCATTCACCCGGGCCTCATTGATGAGAATGTCGCCGGAATCCGGCCTATCCAATCCAGCAATCATTCTCAAAATGGTGGTTTTCCCACTTCCGCTGGGTCCCAGCAGGGCCGCCAGGCATCCCCTCTCAATCCCGAAGCTCACGTCATTGGATGCCTGAAAACCGTCAAAAGTTTTCATAATATGCCGCATTTCTACATACATAGTCGTTTCCCCTATCACTTTTTCTTCCATTCAACCAGATTCCTGGCAATCAAAATCAGCACTGCCAGCAGCACCAGGATAGACGATACCGCAAAGGCTGCCGTAGTGTTAAACTCATTGTATAGAATTTCCACATGCAGCGGAAGTGTATTGGTCTTCCCCCGCAGATGGCCGGAAATTACCGATACCGCGCCGAATTCCCCCATAGCCCTGGCCGTACACAGAATCACTCCGTACAGCAGTGCCCACTTAATATGGGGAAACGTAATCCGCCTGAAAATGGTAAAACCGCCGGCCCCCATCAGTGCAGCCGCTTCCTCCTCATCCTTTCCCTGTGCGTTCAGCACTGGAAACAATTCACGAAAAACAAACGGAAAAGTGACAAAAATAGTTGCCAGGACCACCCCCGGAACCGCAAACACAATTTTAATATCATGGGCTTTGAGGAAATCCCCCATCCACCCAATATTCCCGAAGGTCAAGATAAACACCAGCCCCGCAATCACCGGGGAAATGGAAAACGGAATATCAATCAGGGAGGCCAGCACCTGCCTGCCCCGGAAATAAAATTTCGACAACAGATACGCGGAAAAAATTCCGAATATGGTATTTACCGCCACGGCTGTCACTGTGGCCAGCAGGGTGAGCATCAGCGCCTTCACTGTATATTCATCCAGCACTGCCTCCTGATATGCCGCCCATCCGTCACCCAGCGCATTGACAACCACCACAATCAGCGGCAGTATCAGCATGACAAACAAAAACAGCACGCTGACCCCGATGAGCATATATTTGATCACAGGCCTGGAGCTCTCCCTGGGCGGCTCAATTACTTTTTGAATGGAATGAATCCCGTCCCCGCTCACATCCTGATTGTACATTCTCTGCTTCTTTTTTTCTGACATTAATTTTCTCCAAACCGATTAAATCTTAAGCTTTGCTGAATCTCTGCATATAAATCTGTACAGAATTGATCACCAGCATCAATAGAAAAGAAATCACCAGCAGTACCAGCGCAATGGCTGTGGCATCTGCATATTTATACTGTTCCAGCTTTGTCATAATCAACAATGGAGCAATCTGGGTCTTATAGGGAATATTGCCTGCAATAAACACAACACTTCCATATTCACCGATGCCCCTGGCAAGGGCCAGTCCGAACCCAGCCAGCATAGCCGGAAAAAGCTCCGGAAGAATCACCCGGAAAAAGGTATACAGTTTTCCTGCTCCCAGCATGGCCGCAGCCTCCTCGTACTGGCGGTCCAGTTTTTCCAGTATAGGCTGTACGGCCCTCACCACAAAAGGAATCCCTACAAAAACCATGGCGAGGGTAATCCCGATGCGGGTATAGGCAATCTTCACTCCGATTTTATCAAAAAGCCCCCCTATCCATCCCTGGTCGGAATAGAGATAAGTCAGGGAAATACCCGCCACAGCGGTGGGCAGGGCGAAGGGAAGTTCTATCAGGCCATCCATCAGCCGTTTGCCCGGAAACTCATAACGCACCAGAACCCAGGCGAGAATCACGCCGAACACTACATTAATAAGCGCCGCAAAGAACGCACAGGAAAAACTCACAATATAACCGGACACCACCTGTCTGGAGGTAACCGTTTCTATAAATTCTCCAAAACTGAGCTGGGCGGCACTGATAAAAATCGACGCCAGGGGAATCAGTACCAGGCATCCCAGCATGGCCAGCGTCACGCCCAGTGAGAGGCCAAATCCCGGAATTACCTTCACGCCCTTTTTATTTTTAACTTTTACAATCTGCTGTTCCATCTATTTTCATCCCTCGTTTCACGCCGCCTGCCTATTCCTCATAGATCTGGTCAAACACAGCTCCGTCATCAAAATAAGTCTCAAAAGCCGCGTCCCAGCCGCCAAAATCATCAATGGTCACAAGATTCATATCCAGATCAAACTGATCGGAAAATTCCTGGAGAATTTCTTCATTGAACGGGCGATAGTAATTCTCCCCTGCCAGCCGCTGGGCCTCATCGCTGTACAGATACTCCAGATAAGCCTTCGCCGCTTCTTCTGTGCCGTGGGCTTTCGCATTGCTGTCCACAATGGCCACAGAAGGCTGTGCCAGAATACTCACACTGGGGGTTACGATCTCATACTCGTCAGGATATTCTTCCATGGACAAATACGCCTCATTTTCCCAGGCAATCAGCACATCTCCCTGTCCGTTCTCCACAAAGGTGTTGGTGGCGCCCCTGGCGCCGGAGTCCAGAACCAGCACGTTCTCATACAATTTCTTCATAAATTCTTTTGTGGCTTCCTCGTCCTCTCCATCCTGTTCCTGTTGATAAGCCCATGCCGCCAGGAAGTTCCAGCAGGCACCCCCGGAAGTTTTCGGATTGGGCGTGATCACTTCCACTCCATCTTTCACCAGGTCATCCCAGTCCTTAATATTTTTCTCATTTCCCTTTCTAACCAAAAATACAATGGTGGAGGTGTATGGTGAGCTGCTGCCTTCAAATTCATCAATCCAGCCGCTGTCGATCAGCCCCGCATTTTCAATGGCTGTGATATCGTGGGCCAGCGCCAGGGTAACCACATCTGCTTCATTTCCCTCTATCACCGAACGGGCCTGGGAACCTGACCCCCCATGGGACTGGGTAATGGTCACATCCTGGTCAAACTGGTCACTGAACAATTCGTTATACGCCGCATAAAATTCCCGGGTGGGGTCATAAGACACGTTCAAAAGCTCTATCCCCCCACTGCCGCCGTCGTTATCCCCGCCTCCACAGCCAGTAAACAATGCCGCTGCGGCTACCGAAACACTTAACATCACTGCTGTTATTTTCTTCTTCATAATCCGACTCCTCCATAATCCCTTATTTTCTTCTTAAAAGTGTAATTTTTTCCATTCATCCAGCCTTTAAGCAAACGTTTTCTTTAAAGACAGCTTAAAATTCCTGGATAAAACTACATTTCTTTTCCCAATGCTAAAATACTATCACAGAACCATGTTGTCTTCAACCAAATTTTGAGCAAACGTTTGATTCTAAATACTGCCGCATTCCCCTTCCCCTGACTGGCAGACATTTCATGAAACGTGTCTTATGTCAACTGTCCGTCTGCGCTTTTTTTGCACAATAAAAGCACCGCATTTTCTGCGATGCCTTATAGTAGCGAAAGGGGGACTTGAACCCCCGACACCACGGGTATGAACCGTGTGCTCTAGCCAGCTGAGCTATCTCGCCATATTCATATGATTGCAGGCGAAAATGGGACCTATAGGGCTCGAACCTATGACCCTCTGCTTGTAAGGCAGATGCTCTCCCAACTGAGCTAAGATCCCATTCTGTGTTGCTTTATTTCTTTTGTTTTCCCTCACCTGCTCTGCTATTATATAATGATATGGCAGCCTTGTCAACATATTTTTCTATTTTTTTTAATTTTTTTGTCTAACCTTTTTTATTCCGCCATCTGCCCACTATGCTGTTGACGGGCAAGAATCCTTTCCCAATATAAATTAGTTGCTAATCTAATATCCTATAAGGTATAATAAAGCCAATCAAGCCGGTAAAATTGTTGAATAAGTTATGGAGGAACAGATATGTTTTGTAGTAAATGCGGTAAAGAAGTAAACGCTGATTGGAAAATATGCCCGAATTGTGGAAAGCCCCTAAACAATACGAATACAAATAATCATACGGATTATTCCAAAACCCAGTCCGGCTATTCCAATCATACCGGGTATCCCGGAAGCCAGCCTGGGTACTCCCACAACAATCCAAGGTATCCTGACTATCAATCCGGGGGTGGAAAGAGCAGTGCCAGAAACCACACCAGAAGTTATAAGCCCTCCCCCACCGCAATCATGTGGGGAGCAGCTGCGGGGATTGGAGTTCTGGGCGCAGTGATCTTTGGAGGCGTAATGTTGTCCAGCGCCAAAGAGAATAAAGTTGATACCATTGGAGACTACTACGTTACAGGCTGCAAAGACGTTGTGAAGGTGCGTGAGAATCCTGATGAAGAAAGCGATGTCTTAACGAAGCTTTCTAACGGGGAAAAGATTTCACTGATCGACAAAGAAGAAGATGAGTATTGGAAGGTTTACATAAAGTCAGAAGATGTGATCGGGTATATGCCCAATTATTATCTCACAAACGACAAAGACGCAGTGGCAGAACCGGTGACAAAATATGTAAACATTAAAGAGGGGAAAACTGCAACCATCCGTAGTCTGCCGAAAGAAGACGCGGCGGCAGTGGGTATCCTGGAAAGAGGGCAGAAGGTTACATTGATGGCAGATATGTCAGGTGATTTCGACTATATCTACGCAGGTAATTCCAAAACATACGGCTATGTAGAGAGCTCAAAATTATCCAGTAAGAAAGTGAAAACTGCTGATACTTCTACGCCGGCAGCAGCAACACCCCAGCCGGCGGCACCGACACAGGCGGCCGGGGCTCAGAATAAGGTCTGCGGTCCCGCAGCAGCGCCGGCCACCCATCTGGGACAATATTATGCTTCTGTCCAGACAGGTTATCTGGCACTGCGCAGCGCAAAAGCATTCAACAGCTCAAATGAAATAGGAAAAATAAACAATGGGGACTATGTCTGGGCAATTGACACAAGCGAAACATACTGGTACGTATACAGCCCGTCACTGGGAATGTACGGGTATACAAACAGCAGCTATCTTACAACATCAGCGCCTGCACCCAGCCGGAGCCAAAGCCAAAGCGGCCGCTCCTTCGTGGGGGTATACTACGCAAATGTAACTTCTGGATACCTGGCCCTTAGAAATGATACAGCCTTTGATTCGTCCAACGAAATCGGAAAAATTGCCAATGGCGCGGAAGTAGATGTGATTAGTACATCACCAGGACAGTATTGGTATGTATATGTGCCCAGTCTGAACCAGGAAGGGTATGTAAACAGCGAATACCTGAGATAAGAGGACGACCATGTTGAACGAGAAAATAAGAGAACTTTTTATAAAGCTGATAACGTTTATAGCTGCCGGTGTACTGGCTGCCGGACTGATTATATTTGCCGCCAAAACCCTTTACCCAGAAGATGATACGACTAAAGAAGAAACTTCTTCTGTCAATATGGCAGAAAGCGAAAAAGCGCCTCCGGTTGAAGTAAAAGGATCTATTTCCGATAGTGCTTCAAAAAAAGAAGCGGCAGACAAATCAAAAAAGAAAAAGAAGCGGAAAAGCACAGATGAGGAAAATGCCCTGGTCACTATGATTCCGACAGATTCCCAGGAAACAGCAGCGCCGGAAAACACCCAGGAACCCTTAGAAAATGAGGCCGTCCTGGAACCGCCCGCTTCCAATGCCAGCGACAGCATCATTGACACGGCATCATCATTAGAAGGACCCATACAAGATCTGATTTCATCCCAGTACACAGCAGGCGGGTCTGTGGCCGTCAGTGCCGGACGCATATCAGACGGCGTTCTCTCCCAGGTGAATAATCACAGTATGCAGGCCGCCAGTCTGATCAAGCTGTTTGTGGCAGGGTGTATGTATGAAACAATGGGGGATACAAGCCCATATGAGTCCCAGATCAGCTCAATGATTTCTGTGAGTGATAATACTGCCTGCAATTCCCTGGTGGCCGTATTAGGGGGCGGGGATGCCCAGGCCGGAATGGCGGTTATCAACGAATACTGCATGAATCACGGATTTTATGAGACACATATGGGACGGCTGATGCTTCAGCCCAATGACCTGGATGATAATTATACATCTGTACAGGATTGCGGAAATTTCCTCATGTCCATTTATAATGGAAGCCTGGCAGGGTCCAGCCAGATTCTTCAATATATGAAGCAGCAGGAACGCAGAAGCAAGATCCCGGCCGGTGTACCGTCAGGGGTGGAAACCGCAAATAAAACAGGAGAGCTTGACTTTGTGGAAAACGATGCGGCAATTATCTTCCATCCCTCGGGCGCCTATATATTATGCGTAATGTCCGAAAATCTCAGCGATGCGTACTCATCCCGGTTATTTATAAACTCCATGTCAGAAACGGTGTATAATTTGATGGGATAAGCACACGTTTGGTTATGAAATGCGAGGTGCCAGAATTGAGGAAAAAAATCTATCTATTTTTAACATTTTTACTTGCCGTCCTTTTATCGGCATGTATGCCAAAGCAGTCTGCCGGAATCCTCTGCTCAGGCGGATGAAACCGTATCTGCCGCCGCAGAACCGGCAGAGGACGGCGTCTACGATTCCAAGGAAGATGTGGCGCTGTATCTGCAGCTATACGGCAGTCTGCCTGAGAATTATATCACGAAGCAGGAAGCAGAGGAACTTGGCTGGGAAGGCGGCTCTCTTGAGCCCTATGCGCCGGGAAAATGTATCGGCGGGAACCGTTTTGGAAATTATGAAGGGCTCCTGCCTGAGAAAGAAGGGCGGACATATCAGGAATGTGATATTGACACTTTGAATGCCGGCAGCCGGGGCGCAAAGAGGATTGTCTTTTCCAATGATGGTCTGATTTATTATACGGAAGACCATTACAGCTCTTTCGAACTTTTATATGGAGAGGAATGAAATGATTGAAGTAAGATTGGATGGCCGCCAAATTTCTGACAAAAAGCAGCTCCATGACCAACTGTCTATGGAGCTGGGCTTCCCCGCCTGGTATGGTTCCAACCTGGACGCTTTGTACGACTGCCTGACGGATATCCATGAAGACACCTTGCTTGTGGTTTCACATTGGGAACAGCTGATGGAGCAGCTGGGGGATTATGGAACCCGGTGTTCGCACGTCCTGTCCAGGGCAGAAGAAAAAAACCATTGGTTTCATCTGTGCCGAAAATAAGGAGCCGCAGTCTCCTCATCCACCACAGCCGCCCCCTGTCTGCGGAGCCGTGCACATGCCCCCTGGTCTGCAATCACTGCCACGTCCCTGTGAAGCTGTAGAATGGACGCTGGAAGCTGAGGGCTAACCGGCCCGTACAGTGCCTGGTATAAAGCGTCCGCTTTCGATTCCCCTGCCGCCAGAAGCAAAATCTTTCCTGCACTTAAGATACCTTTCATCCCCATAGTATATGCCTGTCTGGGCACTTCATCCATGCTTTGGAAAAACCTGGCATTGGCTTGTATGGTGCTCTCTGCCAGGTCCACACAGTGAGTTCCTTTTTCAAATGACTCCCCAGGCTCATTAAATCCAATATGTCCGTTAGCGCCAATCCCCAGAATCTGAAGGTCAATGCCGCCCAATTTCCCAATCACCTCATCATATTCCCGGCACGCCTTCCCGGAATCTGCTTCCAGGCCGTCCGGGACGAAGGTCCTGGATTTTTCAATATTAATGTGCCGGAATAAATTCGTATCCATAAAATAACGGTAACTCTGCCGGTTATCTCCCCCCAGCCCTTTATATTCGTCAAGATTCACACTGGATATCCCGGAAAAATCCACTTCCTTCTTCTGATACCACTTCACCAGCTGTTCATATGCTCCCAGCGGTGTGGAGCCAGTAGCCAGCCCCAGCACTGCGTCTGGCTTCAGCACAACCTGGGCTGCGATTACTGCCGCTGCTTTTCTGCTCATTTCTTCATAATCTTTGACTTCATACAGAACCATGTCTGCCCTCCTGAATCATTCAGCCATTAATGCCATCACACTACATCCATTAAGATAACCAATTTTCCTCTCATTATTTCACTCATTTGCCAAATTCATCGCGAACCTTCACTTTTCTATGGCAACAACACGCAATCTTTGGTATAATAGAATAACTACACCACTTCGTAGATACATATAAGGGGGAATAGCAATGTGTGATAAGGGCCTGATGCTGATCAGTGATGATTTTGCCATCGACAGAGAGATGCTGCGAGACATATTTGAAGAAGAATTTGATATTCTGGAAGCAGAAAATGGACAAGAGTGTATTGAACTGGTGAAACAATATGGTTCCACCATCTCCGTTGTTCTGTTGGATATCCAGATGCCCAAAGCTACCGGCCTGGACGTTCTGGAATATCGAAGCACTGACCCTGTATTCCGCGGTATACCAGTGATCGTTATCACCATTAATGACGACACTAAGAGCCAGATGGAGATTTTTCAGCTGGGGGCTACAGATTACATTACCAAACCGTTCATTCAGGAAATCATCAGATACCGGGTTCATAATGTACTCTCTACCTATAACGTAGAAGAACTTATGAAGGAAAGAGAGAGTCTGCGGGCCCAGTCCGAACTGGATTTGATGACCGAATTATATAATAAAGTCACCACAGAACGCCTGGTGGGCAGTCTGTTGGCCAACAATACCAGCCATAATGCCCTGATGATTGTAGATATTGATGATTTTAAGTATGTAAATGATACCAAAGGGCACCTGGTGGGAGACCGTACCATCTGTGCCATCTCGGAGCTGTTGTCCGGATATTTTCGAAAAACCGATATTATTGGAAGAATTGGCGGCGACGAATTTGTTGTTTTCATGATCGGTGTCCCTTCAAAAGATTTGGCACGTCAAAAAGCAGATAACTTTTCCAAACTGTTGAAATACCAGCCCCACACCACTCTGCCTGTGAATGTGACTGTCAGCATTGGCCTGGTCATCTCAGACCCCCGGCCCTATACTTATGAGGAGCTGTTCAAGCAGGCCGATCAGGCTCTGTACCAGGCAAAACGCAATGGAAAAGGCCAGTACGCCGAATATGGAATCGAAAGTACACAGGCAGATTTCCAAAAGGGGATTTTCACCGTTCTCCTTTTAAGCAAAAACCGGGAGACCCGGAGTATCATCAATACCATCAGTGACGGAATACGCCTTCTGACCATCGCCGAACCCAGCGAAGCCGAATATTTCAGGAAAGAATTTTCCTCTCAGATTCGTTTTTTGTATATTGATATCTCTGGGGAATCCGGCGGCGGTGCAGATTTAATCCAACAGATGCGCTCTATCCCCTGGCTGCAGGGTGTGCCTTTTGCCGCCATATGCCAGGAGGGGAATATGGAACAATTCGCCTGTGCCATTGAACAAGGAGCTTCTGATATCCTGCCTGCGCCAGTAGATGTGATATTTGCCAAGCGGAGATCAGAAAGCCTGTATACTTAGAAACATGTATAAAAAAGGCATGACTGTCGAAAATAACAGCCATGCCTTTTTACTATGCCTCCAGCTCATCCTTTTTATAATTCTTCCGGTTCAAAATATCATAGATACAGGGCACCACATATAAAGTCAGCAGCGTCCCATACAAAAGCCCCCCGATGGTGACAATGGCCATGGGCTGTACCATGTCCGCTCCCATTCCCATGCCCAGCGCCATGGTTGACAATCCCAGAATGGTGGTAAGAGCTGTCATGACAATGGGCCTCAGCCGGGACTTTCCAGCCTGGATAATAGCTTCTTTTTTCTCTGTGCCTTCTGCCCTCAGCTGGTTGATATAATCCACCAGGACAATCCCGTTATTTACGATAATTCCCGCCAGCATGACGAAGCCGATCATGGCTATGACACTGAGCTCACTTCCTGTAACATACAAGGCCAGAAGCCCTCCGGTAAATGCCAGGGGAATGGTGAACATGACGATAAACGGGGACAGCAGTGACTGGAACTGGGCTGTCATGATCAGGTACATGAACACCACTGCCAGAGCCATCATCAGCAGCAGCTGTCCCATGGCGTCCTCAATGGTCTGGTTCTCCCCTTCCATCTCTACTGTATATCCCCTGGGCGTTGAAAAATCCTTAAGGGCATCTTCCACATCACTGCTCACCAGTCCGATATTGTATCCCGTATCCAGCTCTGCCGTTACTGTCATATAGCGGGACTGGGCATCTCTGTGTATGGACTGGGGCGTGGACGCTTCCTGAAACTGGGCAATCTTCTTCAGCTGCACATGTTTTTCCTTTCCCTGGCTGTCCGTATATTTCAGCTTCAGGTTCTGCAGGTCCTCTCTGGTCAGCTCTTCATCTGCATCCGCCCGGACATAAACCTCATAGTCTTTTTCCTCCGTGGCCAGGGTGGTGGCTGATGAGGCTTCCGCCAGATGGGACTGTATTTCCTGGAAAACCTGTGCCACAGTCAGGCTGTGCTCCATGGCTTTCCCTTTATCTACCACAATCCGCAGCTCCCTGTCTGTCTCTTCGATTCCGTCAGACACATTCACCACCCCGGGTACTTTTTTCACAACAAAAGCCGCTTTCTTGGATAATTTTTGTAACTGATCCAAATCCCTCCCGGAAATTTTCACCTGAATGCCGCTTGTGCCCAGGGCGCTCATATCCATGCTGGATGTCTCCACATCCACCTGGCAGTCAATGGACTTGGTCCTTTTCAAAATCTCCCTCTCCAGTTTCTCATTTCCCCACTTCCGGTCTTCCCGCAGAATCAGGTACATGGATACCGTGTCATTGGAACCTCCTCCCATCATGGACGACATCATACTGCCTCCTGCCATGGCACCGATATCCTGAATATCTTCGATATCCTCTATGCTGGCAATCACCTGGTCTGCCGCACTGGTGAGATCCTGAAAGCTCTGTTCCGGATCCACGCTGACTGTCATGCTCACCTGGGTGCTCTCCATCTCCGGCATGAAGGCTGTGCCGTTGGACATGGCCGCCGCCATGGATGCCCCCAGAAGGGCCACACTGGCCAGAAGCACCAGAAACTTCAGCCGCAGGGCCAGCTTCAGAGATTTCCCGTAAACATTCTGGACTTTCTCCAATATCCGTGCCGGTTTGGACTGGACTTTCTTCAACAGCCCTGCTGACATCATAGGCACCAGTGTCAGCGCCACAATCAGGCTGGCCAGGAGAGAATAGGCAATGGTCAACCCCATATCCACAAACAACTGCCGGGTCAATCCCTCGGTAAACACAATAGGCGCGAAGACGCACACCGTGGTCAGGGTGGAGGCGCTGATGGCCCCCGCCACCTGGGAAGCCCCTGCAACTGCCGCTTTCCTGGCCGGCATATTCTCATTCCTCATCCGGTAAATATTTTCGATCACCACAATGGAATTGTCCACCAGCATGCCGATCCCCAGGGCCAGACCGGACAGAGAGATAATATTTAAGGTCACACCGCTGAAATACATCAGCACCAAAGCTGTCACCACACTGATGGGGATAGAGCAGGCGATCACCAGTGTGGGGCGGATATCCTTTAAGAACAACAGCAGAATCAATACAGCCAGTATGGCTCCAAATATCATATTCTGCAGAACAGAATTCACCACCATGTCAATGTAAATCCCCTGGTCCATCATAACGGAAACGTCCATCTGTTCATAGGTTTCTTTCAGTTCGTCGAACCGTTCCAGAATCCTGTCTGTCACATCCCCGGTGGAATAGCCGGTCTGTTTCTCGATGGACAGCATCACCCCCGGCCTGCCGTTGAGATTGGCGTAAATCTCACTGGAATCGTTATGTACTGCCACATCCGCCACATCTTCCAGGCGTATAGGGTCCAGCCCATCCAGATTCATATCCAAAATCACCAGCTCCTGCAGGTTCTGGACATTCTGAAGCTTATCCCCTACCCGCACCAGGTAACGCTCACTGTCCTCTCCCACATAGCCGGCAGGCATGGAAAAATTCTCTGCCCCCAGAATCCCCTTCACCATGTCTGTGGTGAGAATTCCTCCCAGCCTGCTTTTATCCAGAGCCTGCTTTTTGGCATCTTTCAGCTGTTTCTTTCCCGAGTCGATCTGCTGCTGGGCAGATTCCAGCTTTGCTGAGCCGGAATCCACCTGTGACTGGGCAATGCTCAATTCCACAGAAGCCAGCACTTCCTTTGTATTCAGTTCTCCGATTCCGGTTGTAATGCCGCTCTGGCCGGACTCCAGCTGCTCTCTGGCCGCCTCCAGAGCTTTTTTCCCCTCGTCCAGCTGGGCCTGGCCTGCATCCAGTGCCGCTTTGTTCTGTTTTATCTGCACAAGGCCGTCTTTCACTTCCTGAATCCGGGCGTCTGCCGCCTCCAGGGCCTCCTCTGGCGTTTCTGCTTCCAGCGCCTCCAGGATTGTCTTCAGCGTATTCTCAGACTGCTCCAATGCCTGGTCAATCTCCTGAATCCCTTTTTCCACCAGCTGTCTGCTGCTTAACAGCTGCTGTTCCTGCTCTTTGAGCTGGGCGTTGTCCGGGTCCATCTGCAGCAATGCCTGAATCTGAACCAGGCCTTCATCAATCTGCGCCAGCTGCCCTGTAAGCTCCTCTTTCTTCTCCTTCATGCCGGCAATGGCAGAGGGAAGCTGTTCTAAGGCAGACTTGCTCTGCTGCAGCTGTTTCAGTCCCTCCCTGGCTTCTTCCTCGCCAGCCGCCAGCTGTTTTCGCCCGTTATCCAGCTCTGCCTGCTTTTCCTCCAGAAGTTTCTGATTTTGTTCCAGCTCTTTTCTGCCCTCTATGAGCTGGGTCTGGGCCTGGCTCAGCTGAGCGGCTCCCTGTCCGATCTGCTCTGCGGCCTGCTGTCTGCCGGTTTCCAGCTCCTCTTTCCCGGTTTCCAGCTCCTCCTTCCCCTCATCCAGTTCTTCCTGTGCATCCTGAAGCTCCTGCTCTTTTTCTGAAAAGGTCCCCAAAAGGGCATCCCGGACTTTCTGATTCATGTCCGCAATTTTATCCTCGCGAATCAGCACATCCACGTCTTCTGTCACCGTTCCTGTAGTGGTCACGCTTGCCACACCTGCGATACTCTCCAGTTCCGGCTCCACATGGCTGGACACAAAGTCTGTCACCTCAGTATCTTCCATTCCTCCGCATTCCACTGCAGCCACCATGACGGGCATCATATCCGGATTCAGCTTCATGATAATAGGCTTTCCCACAGAATCGTCCCAGTAAGAGCCGATTAAATCCAGGTTTTCCCGCATCTCAATGGTGGCCGAGTCCATATTGGCCGTCTCGGCAAATTCCAGAATCACCAGAGAAACATTTTCCTGGGAGACGGAACTGACATTTTCTATGCTGGTCACCGTAGCCATGGACTGCTCAATGGGCTTTGTCACCGCCATCTCCACAGTCTCCGGGCTGGCCCCCTGGTAAGTGGTCATAACAATAGCATACGGCAGATTCATACTGGGCAGCAAGTCAGTATTCATCTTAGTAAAAGAAACCACGCCCAGAATCAACACCAACACCACTGCCACCACAACTGTATATGGCTTTTTCACACTTAAACGCGATAGCATCCTCTTCCCCTTTCTTGAACTGTAGTCTTTTTATTGTACCACAACCAAAGCGCGGCGGAAAACATTTTTTTGCACCACCCTGTACAATAAAATTCCTTATAGATGGAAAAGCACGAACCCTGCACCTGCCACATAGACTATATAGAAATCCCCAAAGAGGTGTAATTTTTTGAAAACCTTTCAAAAGCCCCTGACGGCGGACGAAGAAAGATATTATCTGGAAAAATACCGATCGGGGAGCCCACAGGCAAGAGATATTCTGGTAGAGAGAAACCTGCGCCTGGTGGCGCATATCGCTAAGAAATACCAGGGGCTGGACGAAGATCTGGATGACCTGATTTCCATCGGAACCATCGGTTTGATCAAAGCCGTTTCCACGTTCAGCCTGGATAAACAGACACGCCTGAGCACCTATGCGGCCCGATGCATCGACAACGAACTTCTCATGTTTTTGAGATCCCGGAAAAAACATTCACGGGAAGTGTCTCTGTACGAGCCCATCGGCACAGATAAGGAAGGCAATGAGATCAGCCTTCTGGATATTATGGAGAGCCCTCCCATAGACGTGGTGGAACAATATACTCAAAAAGAACAGTTGACAAAACTCTCCCGGCTCATTACCGGCACATTAAACGCAAAAGAATTTCAGGTGATAAAGTACCGGTACGGACTGTATGGAGAGGATGAACTTACACAGCGGGAGATCGCCCAGAAACTGGGGATCAGCCGCTCATATGTGTCCAGGATTGAGAAGAACGCCCTCATGAAATTACGGCAGCTGCTCCTCCCTGCGTAAAATATCGTATTGCTGCACACTCTTATCCAACTTTACATATAATATTTCCCGGGAATGAGGCGCACTCTCCCGCTGACAGCCCTTTTCATCCAGCAGTTCCAGCACATTTGCCTTCTGGTCATTTCCGTCCGGCCTCATGATTTCTATCCTGTCTCCCACGGAAAACTTATTCTTCTGGGTAATCCGGCCAAATCCCCGGCCATCCACCCCCTCTACATATCCCAAATATGTGTACCCTCTTTCATAGGTACTCTCATCATAAATCTGTGTATGTTCGTCTGGTTTGCCATAGAAAAATCCCGTGGTAAACTGACGATACGTACACTGGGCAATCTGTTCCCGATACCATGGCAGATTGGCGCGGTAAGCTTCCGCGCTTTTTTTGCAGTCGTCGATGGCCTTCCGGTATGTCCGCGCCACTGTGGCCACGTAGAGCGCAGCCCGCATCCGCCCCTCCACCTTAAAGCTGTCGATGCCAGATTCCAGCAGGTCGTCCACATGTTCAATCATACACAGATCTTTGGAATTAAAGAGATAGGTACCCCTGTCGTTTTCATAAACCGGCAGATATTCTCCCGGCCGCTGTTCCTCCACCACTGCATACTTCCAGCGGCAGGGGTGGGTGCAGGCCCCCCGGTTGGCATCCCTCCCGGTGAAATAATTGCTGAGCAGGCACCTGCCGGAATAGGAAATGCACATGGCTCCGTGGATGAAGCTCTCTATCTCCATATCCTCGGGAATTCTCCGGCGGATTTCCCGGATTTCCTCCAGGGACAGCTCCCGGGCAGACACCACCCGCTTTGCTCCCAGACGGTGCCAGAACAGATAGGAGCCGTAATTGGTATTGTTGGCCTGGGTGCTGATATGGCGCTCGATCTCCGGACAGATTTCACAGGCAATGTCATAGACCCCTGGGTCTGAGATAATCAACGCGTCGGGCTTGATTTCTCTCAACTCCTGAAAATATGCCCGCACTCCCTCCAAATCCTGGTTGTGGGCCAGAATATTGGCAGTCACATACACACGCACCCCGTGTTCATGGGCAAAGGCAATTCCCTCTCTCAGCTCCTCCATGGAGAAGTTCCGGGCTTTTGCCCGCAGTCCATATGCCTCTCCGCCCACATACACCGCGTCCGCTCCATAAATCACTGCAATTTTCAAAACCTCCAGACTGTTTGCCGGTATCAGCAATTCTGGTTTTCTACTGGTCTGTGCCATCTGATTTCTGCTACTCAAAATATGGACAAATATATTCATACCGAAACTTTCCCTGCTTCACTCTATATGCTTTTGACTATCCAAAGATATGCCTACTCACAAGTTCTTGTATAATCCACAGTCGTAAATTTCCGGCTGTACTCTCCATCGGTACACACTTACAAATGCTCGATTATTCTATTTTTTAAGTCTTTGCATCCCTCAAATTAAGGACTTCCGTTTTCTTCACACTTCTCTTTCAGTTTTATCCGAAAATCATAAAATTTCTGCAAAGCAACGGCTTTTGAAAGCTGCCTGTTCTTCATCATTCCCGATACACTCAAATCTTCAATGTTTAATAAGACAGCTTGGTTTTCACCGCCTCATTCACGCAATTTATTGACATAATCGGTGCGGATATTATCCATCCTCTAGTATAATTCTACACTAATTACCGATACCTTTCGCGTAGGATAAATTTTCAGCCTGCAAGGCGGAGGAATGAGGCGCAACGGTGGCTGCGTCGATTGACGACAACGCCGCAGATGGAAATTTAGACAAGTGAACGATATGGTTAATTAGTGTGGGTTATATTAGATAGAGGCTTTGTACCTGTATGGTTTTTTTCTGGATATTTTGCCGAGTAACTTCTCCTTTCTTTATGAATGCGCCTTTTATAGTCTCCGTATTTTCTCGAAAGACGGCGCTGTTCTCTTTTCAAGTCTCTTTATTTCTACATTTTGTTAATGTTTTCTTTAATTATTCCATTGCTTTTACGGCTCCCCTTACAGCCCAAGCTTTAGCCTGATACAGCGTTTCTGGAAATTTGTCAAAGGGGAGCTGCGCTCAAAACCAGCAGGACGGGGAAGATTACTAAGCTGCTCTGTTTTGACCTGATTTTGAAAATACTGGTACCCTTTCTCAAAAGCACAGTATTTTCCCGAATGCATACAGCACATGTAATGGACCAATGACATAATCAGCCAGTACCGTTGGATTCCCTGCGTGGTTATTCCAACATTGGTTGATATAAATACCCTCAATGCCTTCGGATTTCCGAAATCTTCTTCTGGATAACTGAGGATAACCGCAGCATTTGGAATATCATTGAGTTCCCCTTCATAGCGGTACACATAAAACTTACGGCTGCCAACGGTCACGCGGCTGACATCCCGGTCTGTTTTCCTCAAATGAAGGGCGGACCCACTGACTTTTTGATGGTAACGTCATAATTCAATGTGATCCCATTACAGGAAAGCATAACAGAAACAGCCTGGTGCCCATAATCCTGACAGCCTTTTAAGTGGGACTGATGGAAGTATGCAGTTTCAATTGGATGCATAGCCTGTGACGAAGGCTTGGTATGCGAAGCAATTGTATCATCCACAATACACAAAACAGGCTGGCCGGAACGATGGGATTCCTGGTAAATAACTTGTAAAACGGCTTTTTTCAAAGTGTCCTTGAGGGCAGAGTCGTTCCATTTACCATGATTCAGAAAATAAGCGGTTGTTGTTCTATGATGGGAGCTTACTTCAGCAAAATCTACGGTCCTGCCCCGGTATTCACGGAGAAAAACAGAGACCATAATAGTCATCAAATGATTTAGATATACATCGGATAAAAATAATCCGAGTTTTAAGGTCTTAAAATAATTGTAAATACTGTTAGAATGATGTATACTATTTGCAACAGGCACGCCCTTGTCTGAATGAATATGTTGTTTTTTCTTACTTTAATTATACACCATTCATCAGAGGGTGTCTCTGTTTTTGTGCAATATTTG
>Ga0137308_101152_pt1 | contig 29615 bp, 33 predicted proteins | sample Inofrocosms_June_FD_97181 | JGI IMG/M metagenome (GOLD analysis project Ga0137308, IMG submission 97181) | Mouse cecal microbial communities from Vienna, Austria - N-Acetylneuraminic and N-Acetylglucosamine D2O microcosms_June | ecosystem: Host-associated > Mammals > Digestive system > Large...
TACTGGTATAACACTTGCTGTTCTTATAGGGCTGTATATCATAGCTTTAGGAAGTTGCCTCGGCATTTGGTATAAAGCAAGAAAAAGTGATAAATAAATTCTCATTTGTCGATAAGCTACAGAGAGTGTAAAATTAGGATTTCATAAGGTGAAGATAATGGCTAGAGAAGTAAAATGGACAGAATATCTCGTAGGAATATGGACGCGAAGCGGTCAGACTTGCATTGGAATTTATAAGAACACTCCCGTGCGGCAATGCAGATTGCAATGAATTGATTGCTGTGTTGAAGTTATAAGGCAGAAGAGGTGACCAATATGAAAACAAAATCCAAGAGAAAAATTCTCATTATTGTATTATCTGTCGTAATTGTGCTGCTCATTGTCGGAGATTGGGCATTATCTGTGATAATATACAATGAGAATTTTAACCAGCGTTTTGAAAGTGATGAGGCATTTATACGGCGTGTTGATGATTTTAACGGATTGCAGTGCACGAAATATGAGTTTGTTTCCAATAAAGGACAGAAATTGACGGGATATCTGTATACCACGGAGGAAAGACCGCATGGAATCGTCGTAATGGCTCACGGATTTGGCGACGGAGGGCACAACTCTTATATGGACTGTGCGAATTATTTTGCGCATCATGGATACAGCGTTTTTGCTTATGATGCTACGGGAAATGATGAAAGCGAAGGAGAAGGAGTCGGAGGGCTTCCGCAGGGAGTCATAGATCTTGACTATGCAATCACATTTGTGGAAGAAAGCGGGAATTTTCCGGATCTGCCAATCGTTTTATTTGGGCATAGCTGGGGCGGCTACAGTGTTTGTAGTGTACTTACATATCATCCTGAAGTAAAAGCAGTTATTGCGTGTTCCGGCCGAATACGGCTACGACATTTATTATGAAAAGTATAAAGATGATTCCCGGTTCCGTTTCATTCATTTCGAGGATAAGGGACATAATTATTTCAATGATGACACTTATAGGGATGAATTTAATGCGGAATTTGACAAATGGCTTGAAACGCTTGATTACGATTATAATGCCTTCGAAAACAAGGAACGGTTTTCGAAGGATAGAGCTGACTATATACATAAAAACCTTGACAGGGAAAAAAGGTTTAATTCATTGGATTTAGAGCTGTTCGGGGATTTTGTTGATTTTTATGATGAAAAGATATAAGGGGGTTGTATATGACCCACAAGATTTTGAAAGAAATCATGTTTTATATCATTTCCCAATTAACGGGAATTAGCTGAAAATAGGTAAATTCTGCTCAATTGCTTGTGGGGAAAAGTATCTTCCCCACAACCTTCAGCTTGGCGGGCAGCCAATATTATTTCCATCGGAAACCCTGGATAAAAAAGAAAAACTGGAAGATGTCTGCGGATATATGAATTTTTTGGCAGATGCTATCATTGTAAGGCACAGAAATATGGATGTGATCAGGGCGCTTGCGCGATACTCTGCTGTTCCGATCATCAATGCAATGACAGACAGGAATCATCCTTGTGAGATTATCTCAGATATGTATTCATTATCTAAAATCAGAGAAGAATTTATAAAGGACAAATATCTTTTCTGCGGTGAATCCGGCAACATTGGTCTTTCATGGAAGGAGGCGGCGGGCGTTTTAGGATTTGAATTTTCGCAATGCTGCCCACAGGGATACGAGATGGAAGGGGTACAGGTATATAGAGATATAAAAGAAGCGGTTAAAGGCAAAGACGTTATATGCACAGATTCATTTCCGGCAGACAAACTCGGGGATTTTAAGAATTATCAGATCACAAAAGAAATTATGGATATGGCAAATGAAAATGCTGTTTTAAACCCTTGTCCGCCATTCTATCGCGGCGAGGAAGTATCCGAAGATGTGATCGATTCTGATTATTTTGCCGGCTATCAGTTTAAGAGATTTTTGTTAGAGGTACAGCAGGCTATTGTGATTTATTGCATGCTTGATGAACGAAAGTAGGATTGAAACGAGGTATATCAGATATGGCAGATCTTGAAGTGATCCATGAAAAGGATTCTATTCATGTGATCAAGGAGACGGGCACGGAAGTCAATTATTATATTTTTGATGAGGCGGAAATCCATTTAAACAGGATTATGCCGCATACGGTCCAGGAGTGGCATTTCCATGAAAAAATCGACGAAAATATTTTGATCACTAAAGGAAAATTACTGTGCAAATATGTAGACTGCAATGGAATTGAAAAATCCTGCTATGCGGTCAAAAATGATATTGTAAGAGTTCATCACAGTGTCCATACGTTTGAAAATGATACGGATGAAATAACGGAATTTGTCGTATTCAGATTTGTGCCGGACGGCACAGATAAGAGAGAAATGATAAAGACGGATAAAAAAGTTGTGAAGCATGATCATTGAAATATCAAGTCTTTGACTGATATGGTAAGAAAAATGCAAAATGGACCAGCTTTAATAGAAAAATGGCTGCGTAATAAAAATACGATAGAATTCCTTGGCATTTGGGAAGAAATGTATAATGCAGATTTCAATATTACTGCGTATGAAGAAATTATGTTGGAGGCAGGCTTGAATCGTTTTATTATGTCGGTTAAGCAGTGGGTATCACGAACGAACTCTAAGGGCATTATAGCGAAAGCCGGCAGATATGGAGGCACATATGCCTACAAAGATATTGCTTTTGAATTTGCGAGCTGGTTGTCTCCGCAATTTAAACTATATTTGATAAAAGAATTTGAAAAGTTAAAGAAAGAGGAACAAGCACTGCTGGGATGGACTGCCAAGAGGGAACTGGCAAAAATAAATTACCGTATACATACAGATGCAATTAAGTCTAATCTTATTCCACCGGAACTTACGTCGCAACAGACAAATGAACTGATATGCATTTCCAATATGGAGAACATTAATGCGGTACTGATTGAAGATGGCTTAAGTCAACAGGAACGTCTGATAAAACTTAAATAGGCATGATCACTGAAAAGGGGCAGGGCATATGAAAACGGATGACTATAAGGAATATATTTCGGCAGAAACTATGATGGGACCAAACAGCGCAAGGATATTGGAAGAGCTGTTCCATAAATATCCGCTGCGGCTTCATCCGGATGATGTGGTCCTCGACCTGGGATGCGGGACGGGACTGACAAGTCTTATCATTGCGAAAGAGACCGGAGCGAGAGTTTTCGCAGATGATCTATGGGTAAGCGCGGAAGAAAATGGGAAGCGTTTTGCTGAATGGGGTGTTGGAGAGCAGATCACGCCTGTTTGTGAAGACGCGAATGATCTTCATTTTGAAAAAAAGCAGTTCCGTGCTCTGATCAGTATCGACTCCTATCATTATTTTGCGGGGAGCAAGGGATTTTTTCGGGAAAAGCTTTTGCCGTTTTTGAAAGAGAATGGAGTGGTTTTGATCGGGATTCCCGGTCTGAAAGATGAATATACAGGCAGAGCCGAAGAGCTTCTTGTCAATTGGCTTGGAGATGAGAGTTATATGTTTAAAAGCCCAAAGCAATGGAAAGAACTCATCGGCAGAAGCGACCGGATCGAGTCGGTGAAAACCTGGGAAATGGATTGCTTTCGCCAGGCATGGGACGATTGGCTTGCGGCAGATAATAAATTCGCCCTCGGCGACAGGCAGCACTTTGAAACCATCATTAAACCATATACTTGTTTTGTGGGCATTTATATCGGGCTGAAAAAGGCAAAACGGGCCTGCTGTTATTGGAGAGGTGAAAAACAATGTGCGATATCAGGCTGTTCCGAAGCGTAAAAGCAGATTACGATACGGTAGTGATGATCTGGAAAAACCCATGTTCAGCATGATGATGTTGATAAAATAATGGAAAACTACGAGTGGGCAGACATCATCATATCTGTATCGCCTTCTTATTGGGCAGACATTCCCGGACAGTTTAAAGCTTTTATTGACAGATGTACACCCTGGTGCAATACCCATGAGCCGCATGCAGCTTTAAGCGCTGGAAAGAAAGGCTATGTAGTGGCATTAAGAACCGGAACAAGCATGAGAGAATGTCAGCGCATTTTTATGCCCGCAGAGCCGCACAGCTTTTAGTCGGACTTTATATGCTGGTTTATTTGGGATTCATCTGCGGCGAAAATATGCAGATTGAGGGATTTTGGTATTATCTTTTTACGGGGGTGTTTGAAGCCGCAACCATCCATTATGCAGTCGCAAAAATTTTCGGGCCGCTGCTTTTCGGCAGGGGCTGGTGCGGATATGCCTGCTGGACTGCAATGGTGCTTGATTTTCTCCCGTACAGGGTCCCGGTGGCTCCAAGAAAACAGATCGGATGGATACGGTATATTACATTTGCGGGTTCTCTTATATTTGTTTCTGCATTTTTGAAGCCTGTGAGTTATTTTTCACTGCTCCGGATTCAATGTGATAAAAGCAAATGTGTATCTTGCGGCAAATGCAAAAAAGTGTGTCCAATGGATGTTGATGCTACGGATAATTCCCGTAAACGAAAGAACGGCACGGAATGTATACTTTGCTTTGAGTGTGTGAAGAATTGTCCAAAGGGCGCACTGTAAATTGAGACTGAGTGAAAAATGGGGCATCTCTTGTTCGCTCTCAAAAGGTGCCCCATCTTGCGCTCACTTTTTCTAAAAAAGATATTCTTCCAGACAGATTCCCCGCTCATACATCTCGGTGGCCGCCTCCACCCCGACATACCGATAATGCCAGACCTCCTCGGCCACCCCGGTGATGTCTGTTTTATTTCCGGGATATCGGAAAATAAATCCGTATTTATAGCTGTTTTCCTGCAGCCACAAATAAACATCCCAGGTTGCTCCGTTAATATCTACCGCAAATCCAAGCTGATGCTCGCTGTAACCCGGCAGGGCGACCCACTGCTCTGCCAGCTCTGCAGCTTCGCTCTCGGAATACCCTTCCTTTTTGAATTCGCAGATTTTTTCATCGTAAAGCTTCTGCTGCGTCTTTGCCGTGCGGTAGCCGGACACGACAAGCGGCAGTTCCCCCAGGTTCCCCTCCCTTGCGGCTTCCAGCATCTGCATCAGCGGTTCGTAAATGCGTTTGTCAACCGATTCGCCGCCCGGCGCCTGGACCAAATCCGGCTCATAATTGTCTGGAATGGGATTCTGCTGATTGACTAAAGTAAGCTGCCATGGGACATCTGTATCAGAAGCCTGCGACTCTCCTCCCTGTACTGCGGAAGCCTGCGCTGGTTTTTCTGCTGTCCCTTGCTCCCCGTGTATATCTGCGGCAGGCGCATTATCCCCAAAAGAAATGGCCGGAATCTGAAAGGCTCCTTCTTTTTTCAGGCTTTCTTTCCAGGAAAATCCCAAAACCATGATAGCACATAGACACAGAAAAAGCGGGACGGTCAGACGGACGATCTGCCGGCTTACAAAACGCTTGCGCCTGCGGCCCCGGTAAACATTATTTGGGAAATTATTTCTAATATATTTTTCTCTCATCATAAAAACTCCTTTCCGTATGTGCGCATGCGGCACAGAAATAAAATAATGCCTCTGTGAGTACCTATTATACGGAACAAAGGAGTTAAGAACTTTAATATGAAATTGTTTAATTCCTAAGAAAATCCTAACCCGGATAAACCGGTATATCAACATCTAAATGCCCCTGACTTTAGACGCTGGTTGGTTCCCTGAATATGTTATCTTTTCTTAAATCGGTAGTTGGTTCGGATATTACAGAGGCAGAATACCGTTATGCGGATGATACGCCTTATTACATCCGTGATGGGTATACGCCGCAATTGCTGAACTAATATTTTGGGAAGAATCGGCCGATATACCTTATAAGCAGATATTAAGATGACATACAGATTAAGGGAGGGCAAGTTATGAAAATTTATTCGGCAAACAATAATCTACGAAAGTAATCTCTTCTAACCCGGTATTTTGAGCTCAAAAGCAAAAGAAAGGCATCACCCTTCCGACAAAAAACGGACAGATCAGGCAAGATAATGGCGGACTATTCCCGGCTGCAGGGCGGGTATTTAATCGACGCCGTATTTAGAATGATTGATCTTTATGGTGCGGAAGATGTATATGATGAATGCTCTTAAGGACAGGAAAGACGATTTCCCGAATTTATATGAAATTTACTTTGCAGAATAAATTCCCGACAGCCCATCGCTGCCCCGCAGGAATAAACATATTCCACCTGTACGGTTGGATGATCTAAAGATCATCCAACCTGCGCATCCATTCGTCAAGCTGTCCTGGGCAGGCAGACCGTGATCGTGACCGAATGTCCGCCGCTTTCCGCGTGTATGGAACCGCCGTGCAGGAGGATGATCTCCTTTGCGATCGCCAGCCCCAGGCCCGTGCCGCCGGTGTCGGAGACGCGGGCCTTGTCCAGCCGGTAAAATTTATCAAAGAGCAGGGAGAGCTTTTCCGCGGGAATGTGGTCCCCCTGGTTTTGGAAGGAAACGCGGACCTGTTCGGCCGTTTCTTCGGCTGAGATTGTGATTTCGGTTTTCGGGTCGCTGTATGCCGCCGCATTTCTTAAAATATTGCTGAATACTCTGACCAGCTTATCTGGGTCGGCGCGGACAGTCAGATTTTCATCCATATTTAACACAACGGAATTGCCGTGGGGAGCGAAGACCGGGGAAAGCTCGTCGGACAGCTGGACAAGCAGATAGTACAGATCGACGGGTTCCTTTGCCAGTTGGATCTGCCTGGAATTGTAGCGGGTGATCTCAAAAAATTCATTGATCATTTCTTCCAGCCGATAGGCCTTGTCCAGTGTGATATGCACATTCTTCGCGCGTTCGGCGGCAGACATATCCGGATCTTCGTCCAGAAGATTCAGATACCCGATCACGGAGGTCAGGGGAGTGCGGATGTCATGGGCAAGATACATTACCAACTCGTCTTTCCGCTGTTCCGCAAGCGCGGTTTCCTGCTTCTGCCGCGTCAGTGTCTGCTTGACTGCGTTCAGCTTTTTTTCAAAGGGAAGCATTTCCGCCGATAAATGGATTTGTGCCGTATCTTCTGCCAGCAGGGCGTCGATCCCCTGATTGACTTCTTTAAAATATCGGGTGATCCACCGGAATAAGCGCCAGAGCAGCACAACAAATAGAAAAATGATCGCCGCCGCGAAAAAGATTTCCTTGTAGCCTCTGAAATAATTGTGATAGATATAGAAAGCCTGCTCATATTCGAGCGTTGTAAATGTCACCAACAGAGTGATGACCAGGTTTCCGCCCCGCTGTTTCCAGAGGAACAGATACAGCAGGATCACGGCCGCAACGGAAAGAAGCGCGTTTACGCAGAAACGTTCCATGAGTTTTGACTGAAATTCAGAATATTCTCCTCTGTTGTTAGACTTCAATTTTATACCCCACTCCCCATATCGTTTTGATATATTTTGGCTTACTCAAGGTGTCGTTCATTTTTTCGCGCAGATGGCGGATATGCACGGTGATCGTATTGTTGGATTTGCTGTAATACTCGTCCTTCCAGATCTGATGAAACAGTTCTTCCGCGCTGATCACGCGCCCTTTGTTTTCCAGGAGGATGCGTAAAATGGAAAATTCGGTCGGAGTCAGTGTGAGCGGCTTTTCATTTAAAAAGCATTCGTAGGTGTCAGGTTTCATCACCAGGCCGGAGTGAGTGAGCAGATCCTGTTCGTCCTCCGAATGGGCCGGGTTGTACTTTTTGTACCGGCGCAGCTGGGACTTCACCCTTGCGATCAATTCCAGGGGACGGAAAGGCTTTGTGATGTAATCGTCCGCTCCGAGCGTCAGCCCCTTGACCTGGTCCATCTCACCGTCCTTGGCGGTCAGCATGATGACCGGATAGGTGTACTTTGCCCGGATTTTTTGGCACAATGTAAATCCGTCGATCTCCGGAAGCATGATATCCAGGATCGCAAGATCCAGCTCAGTGGTATTGATGCACTCGAGGGCTTCCTTCGCGGAGTAAAATTTAAAGACCGTGTAGTCTTCGCTGTTCAGATACACTTCAATTAAATCAGCGATTTCGGCCTCGTCGTCAACAATCAGTATTTTGTCAGACATGGGAAAACCTTCCTTTCTGTGTTTTTTCAGCGCAATTCAGCATGGTTTAACTTTTACGGCACGGATCTGATTATCAATAAGTAATATTCTTCGCGCGGATGATATTATATTTGATGATTGAGGTATTGATATATTCATTAGCATACAGGATCGGGCTGTCGCTGGTATCGTAGTTGATGCCCTTCAAGTACAGCAGCGGCATGTCCGGCAGTTCCCGGAGCTCCGCATACCCGGACAGACCTTCCATCGCGGAGGACATGATCGTATCGATCTCCACCTTGTCCCATTCGCATTTTTTTCCGGATACATGATAAATGTATTTGAATACGGAATCCTCGTACCTGCTGAACTCCCGGAAAGACGCCTCGTCCCCCACCTGGGAGGCGCTGAAATAATCCCGGCAGAATACGCAGAACTGCCCGTCCGCCAGAAATATTTTCTCGGCGATCACAAGCTCCTCGTCTTCTTTCATATGAAGGAGCCCGCAGATCGCTTCATCCCGGGGGATTTTTTTGATGTCTCCCAGCTTGACCGACGGCTCATAACCGCTGTTCCGGATCATCTGCGAAAATTCCATGCAGGGGTTAAAGTGAACCTTGATGTTCAGGGAATCTACGTTGACAAAGGTGCCTCGCCCCTGCCTGCGGAAAATGAGCCCTTCCGCTGCCAGGTCGTTGAGCGCCTGGCGGATCGTAATGCGGCTGACGCCGATGATCTCGGCAAGACGTTCCTCTCTGGGAAGCTTGTTGTCTTTCTGCAGATCCATGGTGCCGATATATTTCTGAATCTCAAACCTGGCCCGGTCGGACAGGGAAAACGCGTTTAGCTTATAGTTGGACATACAGATCTCCTTTTCATAATGTACATTTGACTCCAAGCATAAAGGATAAGCGGGAATCTGTCAATATAAGTGTGGACCTGTGTGTAAAAAAAACGCGCACCCGGATGAGTGTGCGTTTTTGTATTCTACAGCGTTATTATTTATAATGCCTTGCGTTATGCCGCAATGCATCCGGCCGATAAAGCTGTGATTTACGGCTGCCATGAAGAAAACGCATATGTCATGACAAACAGGCTGACGATCAGCAATACATTTCCTGCCATGATCAGCGCGGGCACGGAACAGAGACAGGCCATAAAGGAACCGATTCCCATGATGATCGTTCCGATCAGAGCTGCCAGTTTATATTTTCCCATCATAATCTCCTTCCTACTATGCGACTTGTTTCTTCGTTACTTTCATCAGGATCGGATAGAGCGCGCCGCCGATGATCAGGCCTTTGAGCGCAGGCAGTCCGAACGGGATCAGGTAGACTCCGGCAAGCGCGATCGCCCAGGTCAGCCATGAAACCGCATTAAACCGCGCAAATTTTACACTGCCCAGATCCTTGTACTCTCCCTTGTGGATGATGAAGTAATCTGCAAGGATGATGCCTGGAAGCGGAGGTACGATGGTTCCCAGCAGGTCCAGGAAGGAAAACAGAAATCCGACCTGGTAGGGCCTGCACAGTGTAGCAAGCGCGGAGATGGCAAGCAGTACCACAATAATCTTCTGACGGTCCATGTGAAATGCATTGGACAGGTTCAGGGATGTGGAATACAGGTTCGACGCATTTGTGGTAAAAATGTTGGTTGTCATCAGGATCAGGCACGGAACCAGAAGACCCATGGACAGCAGCACATTTGTCAGGTCGCTGTCGCCTACCGCAACGGAGGTGATGGTCCCGCAGAGGATCATGAAAATATTTCCGCCAAGCAGTCCGGTCAGGGTCGCCGCGATGGCTTCCTTTGTGGATTTCGCGTAGCGCATGATGTCCGCGATGCAGGTGGAGGTGGACAGGATCCAGGTTCCGATCACGACGGTGATCCCGCTGGATAACGTAATGTGCCCCTCCGGTGTATAATTCCAAAGCCCGTCCAGACCGATCATGCCTACGGCACGGATGGAGGTGGCCATCGACAGGAAGATGATCGCGGGGATTGCGATGTATCCCAGGATGCTGATGGCTTTGATCCCCTTCATTGCAAAGATTCCCATCACTACCGCGCTGACTGCCATGCAGATCAGCTCCGCAATGTCTCCGAAGCCGAATGCCTGCGCGATAAAATGTCCGTAGGTAGCGGCCTGAATGGTGTACCAGCCGATATTTACGATGGGCACAAACATAGACGCGATTCGGGAGCCCTTTTCTCCGAAGCTGTAGCGCGTCATCAGCGCAAAGGTCAGTCCGGTCTTGCTGGCGATGATGCTGACCAGGATCGCGATAGCGCTCAGGAAGACATTTCCCAGGAGGACCGCAACCAGGATCATTTTAAAATCCAGCCCGGCGGAAAGCCCGCCCCCTGCCATCATGCTGGTGATGACAAATACGAAGCCGGTCCAGACGATGGTCAGGCTGAAATAACTTTTCCGTTCACTCTCCGGTACGGCGGAGAGCGAAAATTCGGTATCTTGTTGTTGTGCTTGATTTTTTTCCATTTGTATCTCCTTATTTTATACCTTGTAAAACGGCCGGATGGCCATAATGGGATGCCCTTGGGTATACCTTGTAAAACAGCCGAATGGCATACGCGGAACTCTCCGGGGAGAGCTTCGCACGGCGGACGGCTATTGATTCCAGTATCCCTCGTGTACTTCTGCGGCCAGCGGAGCGATCTCCGGGAAAGGTCCGACCACCTGGATGTCCTTCTGTCCCTTTGCAAAGACCTCTCTGCAGGGAAGGTCGAAGGTGGGATTCTGCTCATCGGAGCCGGTCAGGGAAAGCAGCTCTCGTTCGGTCATGGCATAGACGACCCGTCCGATATTGCCCCAGTAAATGGCCCCGGAGCACATAGCGCAGGGTTCTGCGGTGGAGTATAGCGTGCAGTTCCATAAGAAATCCTTTTCATACAGAACGGAGGCACGTTCGACCAGCTGCGTTTCCGCATGGCCGGTACATTTTTTTGTGGAGATCTCCACATTCTCCTGCTCCAGCAGGATATTGCCCTCCGCGTCTACCAGGATCGCCCCGAAGGGGGTATTGCCTGCTTCCCGGGAGCGTTTTGAGATTTCGATGCAGCGTTTTAGATAGTATTCGTGTTCTTTGTACATGATGTTCCTCATTCCTTTCTTTTGACCTGTATCTTCCATATGTGTGAAAAGAGTAATATGTAATAGGTATTACTTTAAGAAAATTGTAGCATAAAAATAAATTATTGTAAATGCGTCAATATAGACAATAAAAATGTAAAAAAAACAGCACATTGCACAAAGGGAGTGAGATGAATGTTGTCAGCATCCATCCTCCTCGTCCTTCGTTACTGCTCACACCCTGACCGGGCGCTCACAGTAACCGTCCTTCTTTTTTGATCAGCAGCCGGCTGTCTCTGTACCTAGACAAAATATAAACTTTAATGTAAAATATAACGATGACAAAACTTTGATATATATATTTAATACTGTATCAAATCCCGACATTCTGTATTTTTATATCCTTTTCGAGGTATCGCTATGGAAGACAAATATCATAATTTAAAAGATATAAGCTATCTCATGATTGTACGAAGATAGAAATAAGAATAAAGAACGTCATTAGAGAACCGCGGAGCCGAGAAATTTTACCAGCGATTCAGGGACAGGTGAAAAGATGCTGTACGATAAAGACATCCGTGAGCCGCTTTTTGATTTTCTGGAAGCGTATTACGGTAAAATGAGGATTTTGGAGGAGAAGCAGATGGGAAGGTCACGGGCGGATATCGTGATGGTCCTTCCGTCTGCGCTTGTGGGGATCGAGATCAAGAGCGACGCGGACACCTATGCCAGGCTTACGCGGCAGGTGAAGGATTATGATCAGTATTTTGACTATAATTATGTGGCGGCGGGGGTAAGCCATGCCATGCATATTGAGGAGCATGTTCCAGAGTGGTGGGGGATCATCACCGTGGAGCAGGTGGACGGGGAGGCGGACTTTTATATCTTGCGCAGGCCGAAGGAGAATCCGAAGGTGAACCGGAAGAAGCAGCTGAGCCTTCTGTGGCGGCCGGAGCTGGCGCACATCCAGGAGCTGAACCGTCTGCCCGGATACCGGCAGCGGAGCAAGCAGTTTGTGACAGAGAAGATCCTGCTCGGCGTCCCGGAGGAGATCCTGCGCAGGCAGGTCAGCGAGGAGCTGTTCGAGCGGGATTATACACGGATCGCGGAGACCATTCTGGAGTATAAGAGAGGGCGGTAGGTGATCAGGATTCGTTTTGGAAGGTTTCTTCCAGGGCAGGAAGATCAGTGCGCATGACAGCTTCCGGAGGCGTTTGAACCGATATGATGTGATACGCATTGATGTGCAGTGGTGCCTCACCAGTGTAAAATCCGGGGATAAAACGGTTTCCTATATTGAAAAAAATGTGATCGAAGAATTGCGGGAGCTGTTTAAAGGGGCGAATTCTACGGAGTTTATCCATCTTGCGTATCTGACAGGAATTTTGCCCATCAAGAAGATCCGGACACAGTCCGCCTTAAATGATTTTGATGAATTTACCATGCTGGACGCAAAAATATTTGCGCCATATATTGGATTTACGGAAGAAGAGGTAAAAAGTCTGTGCGGCCGGTACGGAAGGGATTTTGAAGAGACGAAACGCTGGTATGACGGTTATCTCCTTGGAAAGGAGCATGTATATAATCCAAAAGCAGTTCTGGGCTGTATGATGTGGGGGGAGTTCCGGAGCTACTGGTCCATGACCGGAACCTTTGAATCCATCCGGCCATTGATCAATATGGATTTTGACGGGCTGAGAACGGCTGTGATCACGATGCTGGCCGGCGAGTCTGTGAGGGTAAAAACGACGTCTTATCAAAATGATATGGTGACCTTCCGGAATAAGGATGATGTATTGACGGCCTTGATCCATTTGGGGTATTTTTCATATGACAGCGCACATGGAACTGCATTTATTCCGAATGAAGAGATCCGCTGTGAAATGGCTGAGGCGATCGAGGAAAATAAATGGAACGAGCTGACGGCTCTGCAGATGAAGTCGGAGGAACTGTTGGATGCGACCCTGGAAATGGATTGCGCGGCCGTAGCGGATATCATTGAGGAGATCCACATGGGTTATGCCTCGAATATCCAGTATAATAATGAAAATTCCCTGAGCAGCGTGCTGAGCATCGCGTATCTTGGAGCTATGAAATATTATTTCAAGCCGGTCAGGGAGCTGCCGGCAGGGTGGGGATTCGCAGATCTGGTGTTCCTGCCGCGGAAGGAATATCCGGAGCTGCCGGCATTGCTGGTTGAGCTGAAATGGAACAAGTCAGCGGATGCGGCCATCAGCCAGATCAAGGACAGGAAGTATGCCGCGGCATTGGAGCGGTATACGGGTGAGATCCTTTTGGTGGGGATCAATTATTCAAAAAAGGATACCAGACACCAGTGCCTGATTGAGAAATACAGTATATAGAAGAGAGGCATGCGGATATCGTAAGACGTATTTTGATATCTGCGTGCTTCGTCATTTGAGGCCGTTCCGGCGTGGCGGCGACGCTGGCAGAGAAGCAGAACTAATCCGCTTGCTTTGTTATGTCAGGCTTTTCCGGCGTCCCAGCGACACACTCGCGTACAGCAGGAACCATACCGCGCAGTGCGCCGCCAGGACTGCCAGCTCATTTCCCAGGCTGCCGCTTCCATTCAGGAGCTTCATCAGTCCATAGAAGGTGGCGCTGGAGGGCAGCAGATAGGTCAGCGCGCGCAGGGCTCCGCCGGCCGGGAGGAGCAGGTAGAACAGGATGGGCGGGGCGAGGAAGAGGATCATGACGAGCTTGATGTACATGATCCCCATCATCAGGCTTTCGGAAAAGCCTGCGATAAAAAGTCCGCTCAGAGCTGCGATAAATGCGGACAGGAGGATCAGAAGCAGCAGAGGAACGAGCTGCCCGACGGTAAGCCTCATGCAGATGAGGGCGGTGACGGCGGCGGAAATGGTTCCGCCGAGGAAGCCGACGGTGAGCTTCTGCAGGGTGTACCGGGCCTTCGTCAGGGGCAGGACCTGGTTGATGTTGAGGATCCCGTCCTCCTTCTCACTGATGATATTCATGGCGTTGAAGGTGCAGCCCATGAACATGGCCGTGACCATGGTGATCACGATCAGAAGGTGCTTCATCATGTCATTGTCCGCTGCGGAGGGCAGCCGTGTGACCTCGTACCGGGCCATCAGGCCGCGGTCCGCGTAAAGCCTGGGGAGCAGGTCCGCCGTGACCGCCGTTCTCGTCATTTCATCGCCGGCCCGGATGGCCCGGATGCCGGAGCCGTCGGACAGGACTCCGATGGTCTGTGTGGAAGGCTCCCTGACGGCCGCTTCCAGGCTTCTCAGGGTGTCGTATGCCGTGACGGCACCGTGCTTTTGGAGCCATGCGGCGGCTTCCGGGGCCAGGTCATCCTGCAGGACGCCGAAGGAGGGCTCCGCTGCGGAGGACAGGTTCAGATCCGACAGGAGATTCAGCGCCAGCCCCACTGCGATGGGCAGCAAAAATGTCAGGATGCACAGCTTGTCGCGGCGGACGGCTTTTAATTGATATTTCAGGGCATTCCAGTTCATGGTTTGTGATTCCTCCTTTTTTCATCTCTTAGTGTCTAATTTCCCGCCGCTTGCGGCGGGGGAGTTCATTTTGATATATGCCCGTGCCGCGGGGGAGATGGAACGGATCCTTATCCTTCCCGCACCATTTTGCGCCGCAGTCCCCATCCGGCCAGCAGAAACAGCAGGAAAATGGAGGCCCCACAGGCGGCGTAATAGAGCAAGCTGGTATTTGGAATCTCAAAATAGGCGCGCTTCATGGCAAGAAACAGATGGTACATGGGATGAAATTTGATCCAGCCTGCTTCGATCCCTAACTGCCCGGCCAGGAATACGGGAGTCGTGATAAATACTGCCAGCACCAGGTACAGCAGTGAGAATTGTTTGAAATCCGGCAGTACAACGGCGCAGAAAAATCCCACCAGGGCCATCAGCAGGGAGAGGATCCCGGCCTGGAGGAGGACGGAGGGGAGCACGGCCAGCCCTTCTACGAATCCCACATTGATCAGGGTCAGCAGTGCGGAAAATGCCAGGTCTGCCAGCAGGATCAGCGCCAGCTTGGACAGGAGGAAGGCAGTTCCGGACACCGGGAGGACGGCGTGGATGCGGATGGCGCCCATGTCCTTCTCCTTGAACAGCATTGCTGCCAGCCCTAAAAACCCCACCGCCGCCAGTTCAAAGAACAAAAATTCGGCGGTGATCTCCCGGCGGCCCTTCATCTCCCTGTCATCCGTGCCGATGCGGGCGGCAGGGGGGAAGGAGCCGGAATCCGCAGTGGGCAATGATGCCCCGGAGCGCAATTCGGCGGATGATGCCCATGACGCTTTGGAGTTTATTTCGCAGGATGTGAGATACGATGCCGCGCAGGCTGCCCGCAGGTTGTCGAGGGTTTCTATCCCGCAGGATACCATCTGGATTCGGGGCGTTTCCCCGGAAAGGTCGATCCCGGCAGAGAGTCCGTCTCCGCAGGCAGCTGTCAGCTCCTCGATTGTATTTACATTTATCACAGGATCCGCCGTACCTTCCAGCCGACCGTCCGGGTCAAAGCAGCAGACCGGAAACATTTCATCGTCCAGCTTCACGTACACAAAATTGATATAGCAGGAGTAGAGCGCCAGGGAGCCGGCGGCCAGCAGGAAAAACCTGGCGGCCAGCATGAGCCGGAAATCCTTTTTCAGCAGTGTGAAAAACGTAAGCTTCATCAGTCAAGCCCCCTTCCTGTGTACCGGATGAACACATCCTCCAGGGTGGGTTCCTGGGAATGCACGCTGAGGATCTCCCCATGGGGAAAGGAAAATCCGGCTTCCAGTTCCCCGATCTCCAGGATTTTTGTGAGCCGCTTTTCAGCGCAGGGCTCCCAGGCCTTTCCCTCAGACTCTGGGCCGGGACGGGAGGCCTGCAGATATTCCACCACGACTCTGCGGGTGCTGTTCTGCTCCTTCAGATTTTTAGGGGTATCCAGCGCGGCGATCTGCCCGTTGGAAATAAATGCGACCCGGTCGCACAGCAGGTCCGCGTCCACCATATTGTGAGTGGTGAGAAATACCGTGGTGCCCTTCTTTCTCTCATCCTCAATGATCTTCCGGAACAGCACGGCGCCGGATGGATCCAGGCCGCTGATCGGCTCATCCAGAAATAAAAGCTTCGGACTGCTGATCAGCGCCCGGGCCATGCTCACCCGCTGTCGCATCCCTTTGGAGTAGGAGGACACGGGTTTTTTCAGAAAATCCCGTTTGAATTCCAGCATTTCCAGCAATTCCTCGGGATCCCGGATCTGCTCCGGGGGATAGAAGGAAGAAAAATAATTCAGGTTATCGAGGGCGCTGAGATTGGCGTACAGATAGGGAAACTCAAAGAGCACACCGATCTCCCGGAAAAAATCTCGGGTCCGGATGGCAGAGATATCCCTTCCGAGCACGGTGACTTTGCCGCCGAAGCCCTTCAGGATTCCGGTGAGGATCTTCTGTGTGGTGGACTTTCCAGAGCCGTTGGGCCCCAGAAATCCGAAGATCTCGCCTTCTCCGACCGAAAAATCCAGGCCGTGGAGGGCTTGCTTGTCTTTCCTATAGGAAAAGGTCAGGTTCTTTACTTCGATCATTCCTCATCCCCCCATTTTCCGCGCCGGCTGTTTTTCTTTTCCCCGGTCCGCCGACTCCACCATTTCATGAATTTTACCTTGACCGGCAGCAGGACAGCCAGAACTGCCAGGATCACCAGCCACCAATACCATTCCAATCCTAAAAACATGTTGTCATCCTCCTTTGCTGTAAGGAACTGTCTGTAAATAACTTGTGCATATTGCTCGTCTAAATCTTCATATGCTGCGCCATCTGCACAAGTTATTTCTGAACAGTTCCTAATGAATTTGCTTTCGCGCATGAATTCATTGTATCTGAGGGAAGTATAGGGGACTGGTGTAAAATCCGTGTGAAGGGGAGGTGAAGCGGGGGTAAAATATGCGAAAATGGAATTGCATCTATTTGAAATAATGGTATAATGTAGAGACTGTGAATTCTCGGACAGATTCTGGACAGGAGAAACACATGAATTTGAAAATCATACGAAGGAGTGCTGCCCATGAATGAGAAATACCAGAAGACCATCTATGCATGCTTTGTGGGATATATCGTACAGGCGATCATCAATAATTTTGTCCCGCTGCTGTTTTTGACCTTCGAGAGTACTTATCAGATCCCGCTGAGCCGGATCACCATACTGATCACATTTAACTTCGGGGTTCAGCTGATGGTGGACCTGCTGTCTGCGGGCTTTGTGGACAGGATCGGATACCGGGTGTCCATCATGCTGGCGCATATTTTCGCCGCGGCGGGGCTGCTGGGTCTTGCCGTGCTCCCGGAAATCCTGCCAAATGCTTATGCGGGGCTGCTGATCTCGGTGACGGTCTACGCCCTTGGGGGCGGGCTTTTGGAGGTGCTGGTCAGCCCCATCGTGGAGAGCTGCCCCACGGACAATAAGGAAAAGGCGATGAGCCTGCTCCATTCCTTCTACTGCTGGGGGCATGTGGGGGTCGTACTGTTGTCCACTCTGTTTTTCCGGGTGTTTGGGATTGGAAACTGGAAGATTTTGACCGTGATCTGGGTGATCGTTCCCGTTGTGAATGCATTTATTTTTGCCAGGGCGCCAATCGCGCCGCTTGTGGAAGAAGGGGAGACCGGAATGACGATGGCGGAGCTCTTCCGAAATAAAGTGTTCTGGGTGATGATGCTCATGATGATGTGCGCGGGCGCAAGCGAGCAGGCGGTGAGCCAGTGGGCGTCTACCTTTGCCGAGAGGGGGCTGGGCGTGAGCAAGACAGTGGGAGACCTTGCGGGCCCGATGGCATTTGCCGTGCTGATGGGAAGCGCAAGGGCCTTCTACGGAAAATTCGGAGACAGGATCGACCTGGACCGGTTCATGGCCGGGAGCGGGATCCTCTGCGTGATGTCGTACCTGTGCATCTCCCTTTCACCCTCCCCGTTCCTGTCCCTCGTGGGCTGCGCGGTCTGTGGATTGTCGGTGGGGATCATGTGGCCGGGGAGCTTCAGCAAGGCGGCCGCGCTGATCCGAAACGGCGGGACGGCCATGTTTGCGCTGTTGGCGCTGGCGGGGGATCTGGGCTGTTCGGGCGGCCCGACGCTGGTGGGCTATGTTTCCAGCATGGCCTCGGACGACCTGAAAAAAGGGATCTTGGCCGCAATCGTATTTCCGGTATTGTTGGTGGCGGCGGTGGGGATCAGCCGCAGGCCGCAGGCCGGGAGATCATAGCGACGAGCGGTGTTCTAGGAAGGAAATGTATGTGCCGGGTATGGAGAAGTAGAACATCACTCCGTCCGGCATATTTTTTACCCCGTAATCCAGGCCCTGCATGGACAGAATCTGTGCCACAATGGACAGCCCCAGTCCGGAGCCGTGATATTCGGCATCCGGATTGCGGTAAAACTTCGTCCAGATCCTGGGCAGTATTTCCTCCGGGATCGGGCTTCCCTCGTTGAGGACGGAGAAATGCAGGAGCTCCCCGCGCATGGTCAGGGACAGCTCCAGCCTGCCGCCAGGACATACATGTTTCCGGGCGTTCAGGATCAGATTGTCCAGCACCTGCTCCATGCGTTTTCGGTCGGTCTTTACAAAAATCTTCTCCTCCGGCAGTTCATACTCCAACTGGAAATCCGCATCCGGAATGTCGGTCAGCAGGCGGCCGGCCGCGGTTTCTACCAGTTCCACAAAATCAAAGGTTTCCATTACAAGCTCAGAAGCGCCGCTTTCCAGCGCCGACAGATCCAGCAGGGTGGTGATCAGGTCGCTCATACGTTCGGTCTCGGAAATGATGATGTCGGTGTACCGCTGCCGCATTGCCTCATCGGTCTCGTCCTGGATTCCTTCCGCATACGCGCGGATGACTCCCACAGGCGTTTTCATTTCATGGGACAGGCTGTCGGTCAGATCCTTGCGCTCCGCAAGAAGGCGCTGCTTCTCTACCACATCGGCTGCGAGGCGCGCGTTGGCATCCTCCAGCTGCGAATTGGCGTCTTCGAGGCGCGCGTTGGTATCCTCCAGCCGCGAATTGGCGTCTTCGAGGCGTGCGTTGGTATCCTCCAGCTGTGAATTGGCGTCTTCGAGGCGTGCGTTGGTATCCTCCAGCTGTAAATTGGAGTCCTCCAGCTGTGAATTGGCGCTTTCCAGACGCGCCAGCGTCTGCTGCAGGTTTTCGGACATTCGGCAGAGGCTGGCGGAGAGCTCCCCGAATTCATCCTCCGAGGTGATCCGGCAGGGGTCTGAAAAATCCAGATCTGCCAGACGCCTGGCCGCTTCGTTGAGCCGGGAGACCGGATCGGAGAGAAAGCGCCCCATCAGAAAATCCACTGCCAGGATCAGGGGGATCACGAACGCGAGCCAGATCAGAAGGGATACGTCCGGCTCGGCGGATGCATGGATGGAAAATATGTAAGAAGCGATCAGTACAGCGCCGGCCAGCTTGGAGGTCATGATGATCTTTTTACGGACCGTGCGGAGGGAAAAGAGTTCTTTCAGATTCATACGGGCACCTCGAATTTGTAGCCGGAGCGGATCAGGGTGACGATGTATTTCCCTTCGCTGCCCAGCTTCTGGCGGAGATTTTTGATGTGGGCATCCACCGTGCGGGTGGTTCCTTCGAATTCATAGCCCCAGATCCGGTTCAGGAGCTGGTCGCGGCTGAAGAGCTGGCCGGGGTTGGTCATGAAGAAATGGAGCAATTCGTATTCCTTGTGGGTGAGCATGACCTCCTGCCCGTCCGCATACACCTTGTGGGATGCGGGATGGAGGGCGAGCTTGCCGGCGCAGAGGGTGCCCAGGGGAGCGGAGGAGGTCCGGCGCAGCAGGGCGTTGACCTTTGCCAGCAGGACTCTGGGGCTGAACGGCTTTGTCATATAATCGTCCGCGCCGTATTCGTAGCCCTTCAGCTTATCCTCCTCGCTGCTTTTGGCGGTCAGCAGGATCACCGGCACATTGCCCATCTCGCGGGCCAGCCGGCATACCGAAAAGCCGTCCAGGTGGGGCATCATGACATCCAGGATCAGAAGGTCCGCGGGGGTGCTTTTCAGCAGCATCATGGCGTCCACCCCGTCATCCGCGGTCAGGCAGGTGTGGCCGCCCTTTCTCATATATTCTGCAATGATATCCTGCATGTTTTTTTCATCTTCTGCGATTAAAATAGATGCCATAGGAGAAACCTCGCTTTGCTGAGAGTATGCAATTTATTATAGACCTTCTGAAATTGTTTTACAATATTAAAAAACTTACGGGCCAGGGTAAAATAGTACGCATAGTTACATGTCACGCCTGGTGAAGGTGTGACCTGTAACTACGCATAGGTTTATCAAAGTATGGACAATGGAAGGCGTTTGACGAGTAATCATGAAATCAGGAAGAAGCCGCCGGACGGAACAGCAACCTACACCCGGCATTCCAGCTGACGGTCAAAGGGCTCTGCGTCCGTATGCTCTTTCTGGATTTCTTTTGCGTCGACGCATCCCATTCTTTGATAAAATGCCTGTGTTTCCACGGCGGAGTGGGCGGAAATGTATAATTTTTCCGCCCCGTGCTTCCTGGCCCATTCCTTTGCCGCGCAGAAGAGTGCCGTTCCGATTCCGGAACCGCGCAGGTCTTCTGAGACATGAAGGCTTGTCAGGTCAAGATATTGGTGTCTGCTGCCGAACAGGCCGGCTTCAACGGAGGAAAATCCCTTGAGGGAACGGCCGCTGAACGCCGCATACACAAAGCCGCCGGAAGATACTGTATTTTTCAGGCAGGAGATCAGGAAGTCATAATCGCTTTCTGTCCAATCATCAATAAAAGGCGCGTCCTTGATCACCCATCCGCTGTTCTCTTTCCGCCAGCATTTTGTGACGGTCTGATGCCGGATAAAATCCTGAAATAGCTCCCGGCAAAGTTCCTGTTCAGATAAAGCCCTGTAATGGATCATGAGCAGGGATCCTCCTTGTTCGTTTTTTAGAGCAAAATCAGTAATTCGCCGCATTGACCTCAAAATAGGACTGCGGATGCGCGCAGACCGGACATACCTGGGGAGCGTCCGTTCCGACGAGGATATGTCCGCAGTTCCGGCATTCCCACACCTTGACCTCGCTCTTTTTAAAGACCTCCCGCATCTCTACATTTTTCAGGAGGGCACGGTAACGCTCTTCGTGATGCTTCTCGATAGCGGATACCATACGGAACTTTTCCGCAAGCTCCGGGAAGCCCTCCTTCTCCGCGGTCTCTGCAAAGCCTGTATACATATCGGTCCATTCGTAATTCTCACCGTCTGCGGCCTGAGCAAGATTTTCGGCGGTATCGCCGAGCCCGCTGAGCTCCTTGAACCACATTTTTGCATGCTCTTTTTCATTATCCGCTGTTTTCAGGAAAAGAGCTGCGATCTGTTCAAAGCCTTCCTTTTTCGCTTTGGACGCAAAATAGGTGTACTTGTTCCTTGCCTGAGACTCTCCTGCAAACGCGGCCTCCAGGTTTTTCTCCGTCTGTGTTCCGGCATATTTATTGTTTGCCATGTTTTTTTCCTCCTATGAAAATATAATATTAGTAACTATTACTATTATAAATATGATATTTCTAAAAGTCAATACCTGAAATCGTTGTTACTATCTACAAATAGTTGACTTTCCGGGACTGCGGCGTTACAATGCGATACGGAGGAAAAAACAAATGAAAACGAAAATACACAGCTTCTTTATGATGACAGCGGCCACCCTGATCATGGCCGTAGGGATTTATTTTTTTAAGTTTACCAATAACTTTACATTCGGCGGGATCACGGGTCTCGCTGTCCTTGTTGCAAAATCCGGGCTGATCTCCGCGTCGGATTTTTCTTTTGCGGCAAACATGATCCTGCTGGTGCTGGGAGCCTTGATCCTGGGGCGAAAGTTCGTGGCGAAGACCGCTTACTGCAGCGTACTGCTTTCGGTCCTGCTGTCTTTGTTTGAAAGGATCTGGCCCATGCATCAGCCTTTTACGAACGAGCCTTTGCTGGAGGTGATTTTCGCGATCGTGCTTCCTGCTTTTGGATCCGCGGTGCTGTTCAATATTGGTGCTTCCAGCGGCGGCACGGATATCGTAGCCATGATCCTGAAAAAGTATTCCAGCATCGACATCGGACGGGCGCTGATGCTGTCCGACGTGGCGATCACGGTAGCCGGATTTTTTGTGTTTGACGTGGAGGTGGGACTGTACTCCTGCCTGGGACTGGCGTTCCGCTCCGTGCTGGTGGACAACTTTATCGAAAGCCTGAACCTGTCCAAGTATTTTAACGTATTCTGCAGCAGGCCGGAGCCAATCTGTGATTTTATCGTACATGAGCTGAACCGCAGCGCCACGATCTGTGATGGGCAGGGGGCCTTTACCGGATCTCAGAAGTATATCATCTTTACCGCGCTGAACCGGCATCAGGCCGTGCTGCTGAGGAATTTTATTAAAAAAGAAGATCCTTCTGCGTTCATATTGATTTCCAATACAAGTGAGATCATTGGGAAAGGGTTCCATAGTGTGTAAATCCCCGATCAGGGCTGCGGTGCCGGAACAGAAATGAGATCAGGAGGACTCGGAAAAACCGCCAAACGGCGGCCTGCCGGGCTCCGGGAAGGGAATCCGGTTTACGCTGACAGGAGAGCGGGAGCTGCTGAGCGAAGCGCTTGCGCAGATGGATGAGGATATGGTCAGGGAAGCCACGGCTGACGCGGCCAAGGCGGCGCTTTTGCCGGAGCGTGAAAAAGGGAGCTTGTGAGACGGCCGGGCTGTGAAAGATGAAGGGGCTAATGGGTGTTTTGGATAAGCCGGTAATATTTGCAAAATGTATAACCCTTTATTTAGAACAAAGCTGACAATCATATCTAATGTCGTCAGCTTCAACCAGGTTAGAATGTATACGGGGAGGTGGAGACCATCAGGATCTTCGCCTCCTCGTCTGTTATATTGCTCCAGCGGTGGCCGATATAGTTGGGGTAATACAGCGTATCGTGTTCGTTCAGCTCATAGGTTCCTCTATTTTCCATATCAAATATCACACTCCCATACAGCACATACACGAACTCTTCCCCGCCATGGTGGGCGTACTCTCCGGAATCTGCATGGGAGGGCACAGTGACGGTTGCTGCGTACATCTCATTTTTTCCCTGGATGATCAGGGATTCGATCAGGGATTTTCCATTGCTCGTATTGCGGACAAATGACTTCTGGTCCGTATGACGCACCAGCTGGACCTGCTCGTCATCCTCTTCCAGAAACAGCGAAAAGACCGGGAGGTTGAGGGCGTCGCATATGGACTTTAAGGTGAGCAGGTTGGGGGAGGTTTTGCCGGTTTCAATCTGGCTGATGGTACTCGCCGCCACATTTGACACGTTGGACAGATCGCGGATTGACAAATTCTGTCCCAGACGATGCTCCTTGAGGGTTTTTCCGATTTTGTTTAAATCCATGTATGGGGCCTCCTGATAAATTCTGTGTGGATGGGATTGGCGGGTATCATTGTGTCGGCGGCAGATTGCTGCATAATGGTTGCGCTTTCATACGGCACTGCGCGGCAGTGACATATGTTTAGCCTGGATTGTAACGGAATATAGACCAGCGCGGTAAACGCACATTTTCGTATGGAACAGTTATCGCAAATTAACCTCAAGTATACCAAGGTTTGAGGAAAATTGGAAGTGAAAAATGAAATTTATTCAATATTTGAAACGGAGCAAGGTATATTTTGGTCTCGAAGCGACCAGTAACATGGATTGACAAATCGAACAATGTTCGTTACAATGAACAATAGAATTATGAGAAAAGGAGGTGGCATCATTGGAAGATTCCAGACAAATTTACTTTAAGAATGGATATATTCTCACGATGAATGCGTCGAACCAGGTGTATGCCCATGGGAGCCTGCTGGTGGAAGGAGATCAGATCTGCGCCGTAGGAACCGTGGATGAGCAGCAGGTCCGCGGGGACGCGGAGATCATCGACCTGTGCGGAAAGTACCTGCTTCCGGGGTTTGTGAACACGCATGTACATACGTCCCAGCAGATCAGCCGGGGCGTCGGGGATGATGTGGATTTTATGACCTGGCTGCACAAGCGGATGTGGCCCTTCGAGAGCAATATGACCGAGGAGGATTCCTATGTATCCACGCTGATGTGCTGCCTGGAGCAGATCCGGGCCGGAGTGACCAGCTTCGCGGAGCCGGGCGGGCAGTTCGTCAGCGGTATGGCAAAGGCGGTGACAGAGGCCGGGCTCCGCGCGAAGCTGGCAAAATCTGTGATGGACTGTGGGGAAGGGCTCCCCGAGATCTGGCAGAGGACCATGGAGGAGGAGCTGGACCAGCAGATCGACGACCTGAACAAATACCATAATACTGCGGACGGAAGGGTGCAGGTGTGGTTTGGCCTGCGCACCATATTCAACAATACGGATGCCCTGATCGTAAAGACGAAGGAGCTGGCGGACAAGTACGGCGTGGGCGTGCATATGCATGTGGCGGAGGCCAAGTCCGAGATTGAGTATACCCAGGCGGTATACGGCGAGCCGACGGTGACGCATCTTCATAAGCTGGGCGTGCTGGACAAAAACCTGCTGGCAGTCCACACAGTCTGGCTGACCAACGAGGAGATCGACCTGTTCAAGAAATATGATGTGAAAGTTTCCCATAATCCGGCATCGGCCATGCGCGTCCTGGGATTCGCGAAGATCCCGCAGATGCTGAGAAAGAAGGTGTGCGTGTCCATCGGCACGGATGGCGCGTCTTCCAGCAACCGGATGGACATGGTGGATGAAATGTGGCTCACATCGCTGATCCATAAGGGATGGCGGCTGGATTCTACCGTGGTGCCCTCAGAGGACATTTTGTGCATGGCGACGAAAAACGGAGCCCGGGCGCTGCTGGATGAGGAGGTCTACGGAAGCCTGGAGCCGGGTAAGAAGGCGGATCTGATCGTGATCAATCCCCACGGCCCGTCCATGATGCCGGTCAATGACCGCATCGCCGCGCTTGTGACGGCCATGCATTCCTCCAATATTGAGAGTACGATGTGCGATGGAAAATGGCTGATGAAGGAGCGGAAGATTCAGACACTGGATGAGGAGGCAATCCTGAAAGAAGCACAGGAGCGGAGCAAAGCGATTTACAAGAGGGCAGGCATCGTGCTGCCGGAGCGCTTCCCGGTGACGGATCTGAACTGTGGTAAATGATCCAGTTGCCAAATGAAAAACGTGGAACGAAAATGATACGGAGCGGCAGACAAAGCTGCTGCTCCGTATCATACGACGGCACAGCCGTTGAGAAGTTATGCCGCTTCGCGGCCGCGTCTGGCGGCAGATTTCATCGGACGTGAGTATATTTCATCGGACGTGAGTATATTTCATCGGATGTGAGTATATTTCATCGGACATAAATATATTTCATAGAAGGAAGCATTCAGGTAAAAGGAGAATAAAAACAATGGATAAAAAATTATTGGCAACAGCAGGCGGACAGGCTCCGGCGGATATTGTAGTCAAAAACGGGAAACTGGTCAATGTATATACGAAGGAAATTTATGAAGGCGGCGTAGCCATCAGCGGAGACCGGATCGCGGCGGTCGGCGACGTGGATTATGCCATCGGCGAGGGCACGAAGGTGATCGACGCGGGCGGCAATTATATCACACCCGGATTTATAGACGGACATATTCACCCGGAGAGCACCAGCCTGTCAATCCGCTCCTTTGCGGAGCTGGTATTGAAGCACGGTACCACCGCGGTCATGACGGACCTCCACGAGATCGGGGTGGTGGCAGGCCTGGAAGGGATTGAGGCGGTCCTGGAGGAAGCGGAAGCGACGGACCTGAAGATTTATTTTGTGGTTCCGTCCCATGTGCCCTTTGCGCCGAACCTGGAGACCAGCGGCGGGCATTTTGATCCGGAGATCATCAAAATGGCTCTGGAGAGGAAGGATGCGGTCGGCATTTCGGAGGTGGTAGGCCCCTATATCCTGAATGGGTTTCCGGATCTGATGGAGACCATGGGCCATGTGAACCAGATGCCGGGAAAAACATGCCAGGGCCATCTGCCGGATATGGAAGGACCGGCGCTGAACACCTGTCTGGCGGCAGGCGTGACCACGGACCATGAGTCCTTATCCGGGGAGGATGCCCTTGCGCGGCTTCGAAACGGCTGTCATTTGATGATCCGGGAAGGCTCTGCGGCCCGCAATATGGCGGACTGTCTGAAACCGATCCTGGAGCAGAAGCTGGATACCTCCCGGGTCAGCATCGTGACAGATGACCTTCACACCGTAGACGCGGTAGAACGGGGACATCTGGATGACGCGGTGCGCGCGGCCCTGAAAAATGGAGTCGATTTTGCGACGGCGATCCAGATGGTTTCCTTAAACGCGGCCCGCGCATTCCACCTGGACGACGAGGTGGGCGGACTGGCGCCGGGAAAACGGGCGGATATCAATATCACCACCGGAGCAGAGGCGTTTGAAGTGCTGAGCGTCATTTCCGGAGGGAAACAGATCGTGGACAATGGAACGTGTCTGGTTTCTTACCCGAAGGCAGAACACAAGCCATGCCTGCTGAATACGACCCATTTGAAAAATCCCGTCACGCCGGACAGCTTCAAGATCTATGCGCCGGAAGGGGCGAAAAAGGTGAAGGCGCAGGTGATGGATACGCTTCCGTGGATCCCTATCACCCAGGGCCGGGAGGCAGTGCTGGATGTGGAAGACGGCGTAGTAAAATGCGACGTTTCCCAGGATGTGCTCTACATTGCGCAGGTGGAGCGGTATGGGATCAACGGAAATATAGGAAAAGCATTTATGGGAGGGTTCCATCTCCAGGCTGGGGCCATTGCGTCCTCCGTGGGGCATGACAACCACAATGTGATCGTTATGGGAACCAACTTTGAGGATATGGCAAAGGCCGTGAATTATCTGATTGAGATCGGCGGCGGCCAGGCAGTCGTGAAGGACGGGGAAATCCTGGGCGCGGTGGAATATCCGGTCTGCGGCCTGCTCTCCGACCTGTCCGGGGAAGAGCTGGCGGAGGAAAAACGGAAGCTGAACGGCATCATCCACGAGCTGGGCTGTCCGATCACGATTCCGTTTATGTTCCTTTCCTTTATCTGTCTTGCGGCGATTCCGGTGTACGCGATCACGGATGTGGGATTCATCAATGTGCTGACACAGGAGGTTGTGGATCCGGTGCTCGAAGTATTGGAGTAAGGGTTTTCATTTTATAAGGTATACCCAAGGGCATCCCATTATGGCTATAACGGGATGCCCTTGGGTATGCCTTCGGGTACGGATTGACAATAACACGAGGAGGCGGTGAAAATGGTAAAAAGGGAACTGTATTTGAAAGAGATCAGGCCATTTTATGAGTCGAAGCTGATCCGGCAGGAAAAGCATTACCTGTTTTTTGATGAGATTCAAAATGTAAATGAATTTGAGCTGGTGGTCAACTCATTCCGGGCGACCCATGATGTCAGCATCTTTATCACAGGCTCCAATTCCCGCCTGCTTTCCGGAGAACTGGCGACGCATTTGAGCGGACGGACAGTCTCGTTTCGGATCCTGCCCTTTAATTTTAAGGAGTTTTGTCAGTTTCATGGAGAGAGGATTATGACCAGCTCCTGGCGGAGTACATGAGGTGGGGAGGGTTTCCGCTTGTGTGTAAGGAGAAGGAGTGGTGGGAAATTCCTCCGTGACCATATCCGGCAATAAGATTTCCGAAGCGATTTCTGATAAATACCAAAAAGTGTCGGCGCCGACCGTGTAAAGGATGAATACAACTATATCGTCAAGATCGGAGACAAATCGTCAAGGACTTTTTAATCAATTTCACAAAAAATTGTTACTATTCACAGTCGGATAAAAAATGGCAGTCAGATTCGTCAAGCGAAGCTTGTAAGAAGCTGATTGACAGTTTTTATCTGACTGTGAATAGTAACAAAAAATTCACATTTGACTAATGTTTTACCATGTGAACGGCTTTACTTTTCGCTTTGAATGGGTATAATAAAAGTGGACTTCAATTTTTCTTTAGATTTCAAGAATAGAAAGGGCGGCTTTTATGAATTTAGCAAAAATCTCTGCGAATGGGCAGATTACTGTGCCGGTGGAAATCCGCCGTCTGCTCGGCCTGAAATCCGGCGACAAGATTCTGTTTTACCAAAAGCAGGACGGAGAGGTGGTCTTAAGCAATGCCTCTGCACAGGCAATCCGTAAAGCGCAGTCTGCTTTTTCGGGCGCGGCTGAAGCTATGGGTATTTCCAGTGAAGAGGATGTGCAGGCTCTTGTAGACGAAGTTCGTTACGGAAAGGAACGGTAAAATGCGGATATTGGTCGATACAAACATTCTTTTCTCCGCATTGGTTTTCCCACGGTCGAGACCGGCACAGGCTCTGCTCCATGTGGCCGATAACCATGAGATGGTCCTGTGTGACCGCAATATCACGGAGCTGCGGGATATTCTGGGGCGGAAAGCGCCTAAGTTCCTTCCGGATGCGGAAGTCCTGCTGGCGGAAATGTCTTATGAGCTGATCCCGGCGGTAAACCATGCAGAATAACTGATACGTGACGCAAAGGACCAGCCAATCCTGAATGCTGCCATTGTGTCTGATGTGGATATTATACTTACTGGCGACAAAGACTTTCTAAGCCTTGAAATGGAACATCCCAGATGTATGACTGTTGCACAGTTTTTAGAAAGTGAGGGTATGGTGGAATAAGCCTTACACCTTTTAACAGTGGAGAAACCGGCGGTCTGTTTTCAGATTGCCGGTTTCTCATTTATGATGGCTTTATCCCATCTGCCGTATCTCATTTTTCAGCATACGCTTGATCTTGTCGCTCATGGTCTCAGTGCTGGTCTCGCTGAAATGAATCCGCACGATGTAGGTGGTTCGGCCTATCTTTTTCACCAGTGCGGGCGGGTTTATGACGCTGACCTGGAGGATATATCCCAGCGGCAGGAACTGCTTTGGGACGGTGTGCAGAAGATACTGGCCCAGCTTTCCAAGCTCTCCTGACCGGACAATCTGCCCCATCTGCGGAGGGAGGAACGGCGTTCTTCGCCGCTTCTCTCTCCGACTTTTTCTTTTTTACTGACAGACCTGGCTTTTGTTTCGGACATTTATTTTTTTGCGGCTTCGTGGTATAATCGTCCATAGGCAAGGAGGGAGCAAGCTGAGTATGGAGAATTATCAATTATCACCGAACAATCCGATGATTTTGGAAATCAGAAAATTACTGGAAAATGCAAGAAACAATATCGCTCAACAGGTCAACACCGAGCTGCTTACAACCTACTGGAACATTGGCCGGATTATTGTGGAGTATGAGCAGCAAAGCCAGCTTCGCGCAGAGTATGGAAAGCAGACCTTAAAATAACTTTCCAAAGAACTGACAAGGGAGTTTGGAAAAGGCTTTTCGCGCTCCAATCTTCAAAATATGAGGGCGATCTATCTGGTATGAAAAATGCCAGACACCGTCTGGCAAATTGGCCTGGTCCCATTAC